>Ga0272445_1000200_pt1 | contig 58923 bp, 57 predicted proteins | sample YNPCB0031_FD_194404 | JGI IMG/M metagenome (GOLD analysis project Ga0272445, IMG submission 194404) | Hot spring sediment microbial communities from Yellowstone National Park, WY, United States - YNP-CB-003-1 | ecosystem: Environmental > Aquatic > Thermal springs > Hot (42-90C) > Sediment...
AAACTTGTTACAACTGAAGGAATAGAAAAAATAGTGGCGACCACTAAGATGCAAAAAAAGATATTAAAAATTTTGAAAATAAACATCTAAAAATTGTTGTGATAAAAAGTGAAGAAATTCAGGTATTCAATTTTTATTTGATGCCAAACTTTTTTAATCTATACTGCATGGTCCTGTAACTTATTCCAAGAAGCCTTGCTGCACGGGCGATATTATTGTCGCTTTTTTCCATTGCCTGAAGCAAAATGGATTTTTCAAATTCGTCCCATACAATCCCTGATGGTGGAATTTCATAAGTATATTTCTTTCCCCCTTCAACAGATGGAAGTAAGATGTCTTCCTTTCTTATTTCATCCCCTTCTGTAATCAATATTGCCTTTTCAATCAATGCTTCAAGTTCCCTCACATTTCCAGGCCAGTTATATTCAAGCAATAATTTCATTGCTTCAGGACGAATTCCTCTTATATTCTTTTTGTGAATAAAATTAAACTTTTCAATAAAATGTCTTACCAGAGGTTCAATGTCCTCTTTTCTTTCTCTCAATGGAGGGATTTTGATAGTGAATCCAGCCAATCTGTAGTATAAATCCTTTCTGAAACTATTTTTTTCTACCTCCATTTCAAGATTTTTGTTTGTCGCCGCGATTATTCTAACATCAAGTGAGATTTCATCCCTTCCACCAACTCTTCTTATTTTTTTCTCTTCAATAAATCTCAAAATTTTTACCTGAATGTGAAGGGGAAGGTCACCTATTTCGTCAAGAAATAGTGTTCCACCATTTGCAATTTCAATCAATCCGGGTTTGGACATGTATGCACCAGTGAAGGCGCCTTTTTCATACCCGAAAAGCTCGCTCTCAAAGAGTGGTTCTGGAATAGCAGACACATTTATAACCTCAAATGGCTTTTCCTTCCTCGGACTCAAATTATGAATTGCCTTTGCGACAAGTCCCTTGCCAGTGCCTGTTTCTCCAAGTATAAGGACGGTAACATCATACTGGGCAAAAGTTTTAATTGCCCTTATTACCTCCTGAATTGCTGGGCTTACACCAACTACCCCATCAATAGAAGAGGATTTTAGAATTGCCCTTTTTAATGCTATATTCTCTTTAGCAAGGGCATTTTTTTCTATAGCGTTTTTGAGAGAGACAAGGAGCTTTTCAGTTTCTATAGGTTTAGGAATATAATCAAAGGCTCCGAGCTTTATTGCCTCCACGGCAGAGGGTATGCTGGCGTAAGCGGTAATGAGAATAACCTCACATAAAATACCCTCATTCTTTATCCATTTCAAAAATTGAATTCCGTCCATATCAGGAAGTTTGAAATCCAGAAGAACAACATCAGGTTCAAACTCCAGGCATATTCTTTTTCCATCGGTGCCATTAAAGCAGTTTCTCACTTCATAATTATTGGATTTAAGGATAGCGACAAGGATTTCATTCTGATTGACCTCATCCTCAATAACAAGAACCTTCCCCTTCATCTGAAAAACCTCACAAGGGAAGTTTCAGAGTGACCACCGTTCCTTTTCCAAACTCGCTTTCTATATCTATATTTCCACCATGGGCAAGAATTATTCTCTGCGTAATTGCAAGCCCCAAACCGAGACCTGTTGGCTTTGTGGTAAAATAGGGCTCAAAGATATGTTTCATCTCATCACTTTTTATGCCCCTGCCTGTATCAGCAAATTTGCAGACAATAAAATTGTCTTCTTTAAAAATAGAAATTTTAATTTTTCCGCCCTCCGGCATAGCCTCTATTGAATTATTCAGGATATTGAGAAAACAGGATTTCATCTTATCTATGTCTATATTGACCTCTGGAAGAGGAGATGAAAAATCCTTAATCACTTCAATTCCTCTCTCTTTAAGTTTAGAAGAGATGATGGTCAGGACTTCTTCAATAAGGTTCTCTATCCCTATTTTCACTGGATTAATAATAAGTTCCCTTCCGAGATTTAGAAAATTGTTTAAAAGATTGTTAATCCTTTCAATTTCTTCCTTGATTTTTGTAATAAGAACTTCCTGTTCCTCAGGAGGGACATTTCTTAAGTGGCTGAGGGAAAGGGATATGAAGTTCATGGGGTTTCTGATTTCGTGAGCGATTCCAGCGGCGAGTTGTCCGAGGAGAGCTTCCCTCTCTGATTTTTTCAATTGCTTTTCAATCTCAATTCTTTCTTTCAATTTCATTACCATTTCATTATACGCATTTACAAGTTCGGAGAGCTCACCGAAGTATTTTTCCTTAAATGGTTCCAATCTTCCATCAGCAATCTCCCTCGCTCCCCTTATAAGGTGTGAGATAGGTCTCGTAAATCTGCTGGCAATGAGATACGACAATCCAACCCCGAGTCCAAAAATTAAGGTGGTTATAAGAATCCTTTTAAAAAACATCTCCCTTCCCAGTGCTTCGAGGTCATCAACATACATACTGATATGTGCATATCCTAATTTTGTATTTCTTACTATTATGGGAACGATTACATTATAAACCTTTTTCATACCATTCTTTTCACCCAGAACCGTTGTGAGCACAAATTCGTCTTTTGATATGCTGACTTTTGTCCCCTTCTTCAGAGGATTGGTGCTTGCCACAATCTCCTGGTCCGGGTTTATTATTGATATCTCCTTTACCCCTTTCCTTTTGAATCTGGAAAGATATGCCTTCAGACGAGCTTCATCAGTGTTTCCATACGCTGTCATCTGCTCGTAGCTTACCTGTATTGCCTTTGATAATTCTTCTATTTCATCCTCAAAAATTTCAAGTAATTTCTCTTCCGATAGGAAATGAAGATAATTGAAGATGAGAACTGTAAGGAAAAATAATCCAAGAAATAAAAGGAGCAGTTGATTTCTTAACCTTAACTTCAGGAAGAATTTGAGCATAAAATAATTCTACCAAAGTTTTCCAAAAATGCAATGCCTCGCCATTATCAATCATAATTTTTTGAATAAAACCAGTGGAAATGGTATGTAAATCTATATGAAGAAGGTTATGGTTTTGATGAGCGGAGGGGTTGATAGTGCGGTAAGTGCCCTTCTCCTAAAAGAGAGGGGGTATGATGTTACAGGAGTTCACCTTTCAGTATGTGAACCCTATGAAGGGGAGTATGGAAGGTGCTGCTCGCCTGTAGATGCATTTGATGCAAGAAGGGCAGCAGACAAAATTGGGGTTCCCTTTTATGTCCTTAATGTGAGAGATGTATTTAAGGAAATGGTTATTGACAATTTTGTCAAGGAATATCTTTCAGGGAGAACCCCCAATCCCTGCATTATCTGTAATAGCAGGATAAAATTCGGGTATATATTGAAAAAGGCAATCTCTTTAGGATTTGAGTTTGTCGCCACAGGGCATTATGCAAGGATAGTTCCTGAAAATGGATATTTAAAACTGAAGAAGGGACTGGATGATTCAAGGGACCAGTCCTATTTCCTTTTTGAACTCAATCAGGAAAATATGAGCCATATAATTTTTCCTCTCGGAGAGATGCTGAAAACTGATGTGCGTGAGATTGCCAAAAAATATAACCTTCCTCAGAGCAGAAAAAGAGAAAGCAGGGGGATATGTTTTATTCCGGATGGAGACCACTACAGATTCATAAGGGAAAGGGAAAAACTTGATGGAAGTGGTGAGATATTAACTGTGGACGGAACACTACTCGGTTATCACAATGGGTACTATAAATACACAATAGGACAGAGGGAAGGTCTTGGAGTTGCAACTGGAAAAAGGCTTTATGTAGTAAGAATTGAGCCGGAGACAAAAAGGGTTTATGTTGGTGAGGAGAAGGATATACTTGGCAGAAGATTGATTTTAAAGAATTTTAACTGGATATATGAGGAAATGAAAGTTTCTTTTGAGGCTTTTGCAAAAATAAGATACAAATTTCATTTAGCAAGGTGCAGGGTCTATCCTGATAAAGATTTTGTGGAGGTCATTTTTTATGAGCCCCAGCGTGCCATCACTCCAGGGCAGGCATGTGTCATTTATTCAGGAGAGGATGTAATTGGAGGGGGATGGATTGAAAGGGTTATTGAATGAAGAAGGTTTTTGTAAAGACAATAGGGTGCAGGACAAATAAGGCTGATTCGTATAGATTGATGACGAGGTTGATAGAAGCAGGCTTTGAAATCGTAGACAGGGAGGAGGAAGCAGATGTAATTATTGTGAATTCCTGTGTGGTGACATCAAAGGCTGAAAGGGATATGAGAAATTCAATATACAGGGCAAAAAGGCTTTCCCCGTCAGCAAAAATTATTCTGACAGGTTGTTATCCTCAGGTTTATGGGGGGATGAATGAAGTTGACCTCGTCCTTGGAATAAAAGAAAGGGAGGAAATAATAGATTATATGGACAAAAAGGGAATTTTTGTATCCCCTGTTTCAGAACTTAAGGAAATTTCATCACCCTATGAATGGCATCAGGAAGGGACAAGGGCTTTTTTAAAAATTCAGGATGGCTGCGATAACTTCTGTTCCTATTGTATAGTCCCCTTTGCGAGGGGAAAGCCGAGGAGTTTAAGTCCTGAACTCGTGCTTTCAGCCCTTAAAAAATTTTCCTCCCTTGGTTATAAAGAAGTCGTTCTCACAGGGATAAGACTTGGTGCCTATGGAAGGGATATGGAGCCTAAAATTTCACTATCGGATCTTATTGAGATGATTGAGAGCGAAAGACCGGTAGAAAGAATAAGATTAAGTTCGGTGGAACCCGATGATATTGATAAAAAGTTAATAGATGTAGTAAAAAATTCAGAAGTAATTGCAAAACATCTCCATATTCCCCTTCAGAGTCCCTTTGATTCTGTTTTAAAACTCATGGGGAGGAAGTATTCCTTTTCAGATTTTGCCAAAATAGTCAGGAATATAAAAGAGAAGATGGAAAAGTTCTGCATAGGAACCGACATAATAGTTGGATTTCCTGGTGAAGAAAACGAAGATTTTGCAAAAGGATACGAACTTTTGAAATCGCTTCCGGTGGATTACTTTCACATATTTTCCTACTCTCCGAGAAAGGGCACAAAAGCATATTCCATGAAATTAGCATTAAACCTTCAGGAAGTAAAGAAAAGGGTAAAAATTTTGAGGGAACTGGGCGAGGAAAAAAGGAGGGATTTTATAAAAGGCCAGATTGGAAAAATGGAAAAGATGCTGGTGGAAGAAATAAAAGACGGTTTTTCCTGCGGTCTTACAGGAAATTACATTAAGGTCAAAGTAAAAGGCTCTTTGATGAAGAATGAGTTTTATAATGTTATAATTACAGGACTAAAAAATGGTACCGCGGAAGGGAGAGTGGAATCTCCAGGCTCTTGAGGAAAAAATAGGGTATCAGTTTGCAGATAGAACTCTTCTTGAAAAGGCTCTCACTCATCCTTCATACATGGAGAGCAACCACGCCGAGTGGCAGAGACTGGAATTCATCGGTGATGCGGTGATAAATTTTTTTGTCTCAAAGGGTATATTCAAAAAATTTCCTGATATGGATGAGGGAGGTATGACCCTTTTGAGGTCAAGGCTTGTTGGAAATGATTATCTCGCTAAGGTGGCGAAAAGGCTGAAGATAGATGAGTTTATAAGAATTGGGGAGAGGGAAGAAAAAGAAGGTGGAAGGAGGAAAATTTCAATTCTCGGAAATACTATTGAGACCCTTGTTGGAGCAATTTTTCTTGATAACGGTGAAATTTCAGCGGAAAATTTTGTAAAGAAGCACATTTTGAGGTATGGCTTAAGGCTCAAGGGGGTGCTGGACCCAAAAACTGCTCTTCAGGAGATAGCAACAAAAAGGTTTGGAATTTTCCCAAGATATACAATTGTGAGCGAAAAAGGACCCCCTCACAGGAAGACATTCAGGGCGAAGGTTATGGTAAGGGATTTGGTTGCTTACGGAATTGCATCCAGCAAAAGGGAGGCCCAGAAAAGGGCGGCAAAAAATCTTCTTAAAAAGATAAAATAAATGCTAAAACTCTTTTACTCAAGAAGGCTGGCAAGTTATATTTTCTTGATTTTCAGTTCTCTGCTCCTGCTTTCTACATTTTTCCCTCAAAACAGCATTTTTTCTACACAATCTTTTATACACAGCAAAGTTTTTTTTATGTTATGTGGATATCTTTTTTTAAGCCTTATAATCTGTTCCATACACAGAATTATCATTTTTCAAAAAGAGTGGAGTGTTAAAGAAGATGTGTTTTATGAAAAGAGAACCAACCTTTCTGAGGATATTTTAAAAAAAATGATTATCAATTTTCTTGAACTTGAAAGGTGGAAGGTAAAAGTAAAAGGAACAGATATTTACGCGAGGAAGGGGGTGGGCGAATGGGCTTCCATTCTTTTTCATTTAGGAATGGCATGGGTAATGATAGAAGGATTGATGGTTGCTTTATTTGAGTTCAAAGGTGAAATTGTGGTCACAGAGGGGCAATCAGTCCAGTTAAAAAGGGAAGCCTTTTTACAAATTTTGAGGTCTCCAATTTTTTATCCAGACATTCAAAATATGGAGATAAATTTTGATAGAGGAATAGTTTCTTATGAAAAAGGGAATTATCTAACGGAATTTATCGCATTTTTAAATGTCAAAAAAGAAGGAAGAGAAATAAAAGAAAAAATAATGGTGAACAATCCCCTTAAAATAGACGGGGTTAAAATTCTTCTTTCAAAATATGGATACGCACCTGTTCTCAAAGTGAAAATTTATGGGAAAGAAGTTTTTTATGGCGCTGTAAATCTTTTAACCCTTTCTCCGGATGTGGCAGATAGTTTTTTAATTCCGGGGACAGATATATTATTAGATATGTTTTTTTATCCTGAAATTATTCAAAAGGATCCATCAAATAATGAAAAAAGCGTCAGCATCACTGCTCCCGGGTATCATGTCAAAATTTACAAAAATGGCAGGCTCATGGGAGAAGATTTTATGAAAGTGGGAGATGTCTGGTCGTCAGAGAACATAGAAATCTATCTCATAGAAATACGAAAATGGGTGTCGTTGATTGTGAATGTGGAAAAGGGGAACAACATGTTGCTATATTCTCTGATAGCAACTTTTATTGCACTGATTTTGGTAGTGATTACCGATGAAAAGAAATTAAAAATAAAGATAGAAAACGGAAATGTCCGTATAAGCGGTGGAAGGCGGTTCTTAAATTTTATTTTTAAAGAGAAAATAAAAATAAAATTTGATAAAATTTTACCATGACAAAGGTTGAAACAATTTTAATTTTGCTCTCACAGTTTTTGATGTTTGGGGCATTTGTCAGCCATTTGATAGGAATTTTGTTGAGGGAAAAAGGGAAAAAAATAGGAAATTTTTTGTATCTCGGAGGACTTATTTTTCTTACAGCAGGGATAACTGCAAGATGGGTTGCCACCTCACATCCTCCGGTCATGGATAGGTATGAGAATGCTATACTTGCTTCATTTTTTTTAGGGGTTTTATATTTTTTGGGATTAAAAATTTTAAGAGAAGTAGAAAATCTGGGAACAGGAGTATCTTTCATATCTTTATTTTTGGTAGGGTGGGGATTAGTTTCTAAACCAGTCCTCCTGCCCCTTTCTCCACAATACAAAAGTTATTGGTTGTGGATACATGTGGGCTTTGCGTGGCTTGCTTTTGGAAGTTTTGCGATTTCTGCAATTGGTGGATTGTATCAACTTTTAAAAAATATAAGGAGAATTGAGATTGAGGAATTTATATTTTCAATGATTATCGCTGGATTTATTGCGCAAGGAGCAATGATAATTTCCGGGGCAATATGGGCTTCAAATCTATGGGGAAGTTACTGGAATTGGGACCCCGTGGAGACATGGTCACTTATATGCTGGTTAATTTACGGAGTTATAATTCATTTTAGATTGATTTTTGGATGGAAAGGAAAATTCATAGCTATTGCAGCAGTAATAGGGTTTATTTCCATGATAATAACATTTTTTGGAATTCATTACATCACCAGATTTCATACTATCTTGCTATGAAGAAAAGATATCTAATAATTTTAATTTTATTATGCTCTTGCATGAGGAAGGAAGCAGAAATAGAGAAGCTCCTCGTTCAGGACACAGTGAGATTATATCTTAAAGCTATTGTGGAGGCATACACTAGGCTTGATACTGACCTTCTTAAAAAGGTGTGTACACAAAAGGAATGGTGGAAGGTAGAAGCCCTGGTCGGGCTTCAAGGCATGAAACACCAATTGATGGATGCCTATTTAATAACTTTAAAATTTGAAGATATTCAACTTACGGATAAAACTGCCACAGTCAGAACCTATGAAAAATGGAAAGTAAGGTATCTGGACATGAAAACCAACCATCCATTGACGGAATTTAAGGAAGTGGAATATAATATAATTTATACTCTACTAAAAGAAGGAAATGAATGGAAAGTTGATAACACTCGTTTTGTGGAGAAAAAATGAGAGTAGCATTGATTTCTCTTTTAATTTACACACATGACCTGTTGGCAGCCCTCTTTTTTACCAACTCTCTAATGATATATTACATTTACAAAAATCACGAGGAGGCATTTTATAAACTTTTTAATTTTTTAAGCAGAACCAATTTTTTTGTGTTATTTCTTATTCTGGTCTTTGGAGGGATAAGAACATATTTTTATGCAAGAGGTTTTGAGACTCGTCCAGATAATTCTTTCACTTTTATGCTTATTATAAAGCACATAATACTCTTTATATTGGTTATAACTGGATTGATATTTCAAGGGTTAACAAGTAAGAAGTTCCATGAAAAAAAATAAAATTTTATTCATAACTCCTCCTTACCACTGCGGAGTTGTTGAAGTGGCTGGAAGGTGGGCACCCCTTTATTATGTATACCTTGCAGGGGCTGCCAGAAAAGCGGGCTGGGATGCGGAAATTTACGATGCCATGAGTTTAGGAGCGGGATTTGGAAAAATTTACAGGAAAATAAAAGAAACACAACCGGATGCAGTTGGTATTTCAGCAATTACAGCGACTATCAACGATGCTTTGAAGATAGCAAAGTTGGTAAAAAAAATTAACCCCAGCATAAAGGTCATCCTTGGAGGAGTTCATCCTACTTTCATGTTCGGAGAGGTTCTAATTGCTTCTCAAGGAAGTGTAGATTACATTGTAAGAGGAGAGGGAGAAGAGACGCTCAAAGAGCTCCTGCAAGTTCTTCGTGATGGTGGAGATTTAGAAAAAATAAGGGGATTGTCTTTTATTAAAAACGGAGAGATAGTTTCTACTCCAAATAGGGAGTTCATAAAAGACCTGGACGCTCTGGATATTGCCTGGGATTTGCTGGATTGGGGAATATATAAGTATTTTGTCATTAGAAACTCAAGACTTGGGGCGGTAAGCGGGTCAAGGGGATGTAGTTTCAATTGCACCTTTTGTTCCCAGCAGAAATTATGGGAGAGAACATGGAGAAGTAGAGACCCTTCAAAAGTAGTTGATGAAATTGAGTTACTCAATAAAAATTATGGCGTAAATGTTATTCTTCTCACTGATGAATATCCTACAAAGGATAAAGAGAGGTGGGAAAAATTTTTAGATGAAATGATAAGAAGAAATCTTAATGTATTTTTGTTAATTGAGACAAGGGCCGGGGATATAATCAGGGATAGAAAAATACTTGATAAATACAGAGCAGCAGGGATTGTTCATGTTTATATAGGAGTGGAATCCACCGATCAAGAAATCCTTGACATTATAAAGAAAGACATAAAAGTAGAAGAAGGATACGAAGCTATAAACCTTTTAAAAAAGCACTCCATTATTACAGAGACCTCTTTTGTCCTCGGTTTCCCGGACGAGACAAGAGCCTCTATTAGAAAAACCCTTAAACTTTCAATATATTATAATCCCCATTTTGCCCATTATTTAGCAATAACCCCGTGGCCATACTCAGACATGTATAAAGAGATGAAAGAATATATAAAGGTTCATGACTATTCCAAATACAATCTAATAGAACCTATAATAAAACCCAAAAAGATGTCATTAAAAGAGGTTGACAGGGAAATTATATATTGCTATAGAAAATTTTATATTTCAAAACTTAAGGAGATGAATTCTGAAAAAGATAAGTTTGTAAAGGAATATGTGATGAGGTCAATGAAGTTGATAATGAAGAGCTCGTTTTTGAGAAAAAAAATGGGAAGTGTGATACCTGAAGAAGTGGTGAAAATTTTAAGGCACAAAATTTTTTGAATAAAATCAATAATTTTTGTGGATTTTACCCCATTGATAGGTGAAATAACCCATACAAAGATAATAAAATTGCTTGAAATTGTGGAACAAAAGTTGTAATGAAATATAAAAAAATTAAATGAAAGGAGGTGAAAAAATGAAGAGACAGGCGATATTCACGGTAGTGGCAACCCTTATTCTCTACGGAGTGGCAAGTGCAGCTATCATCAACACAGCTCACGACCTCTCAACAGGAAGCTCATACTATGGCGCAGGGCTTTCTGGCTCAAGCGAGCAGATATGTGTTTTCTGTCACACCCCCCACTTCCCAGCAGGGATTTCAGCAGCGGAATACACTACACCTCTATGGAACCACAAACTCTCATCCCAGACCTATTCTAATACCTACACATCTCCCACAATGAACAACTACACATCACCTTTCGCAGGAACAGATGTGAATACACCAGCGAGGTATTCAGCCATCTGCCTCTCATGTCACGATGGAACTGTGGCGGTTGATGCTCTTTACAACATCCCACAAGACAAAGAGGGAACTGCTGGACAGGGACCCGGAAGGGTAGGACTTTCTCACACCAAGTTCAATACAGACGGAACGCTCAAGAGCACGGAACCGGGCTACATAGGAACCGACCTCAGATATCATCATCCTATCAACATGAACTACGATGAGACTCTTGATGCAGGTTTGAATGCTCCGGATAATAACTGCTGTGTCCAGCTCACAGGTTCCAAATGTGATGTTCCAATTTACAGCACCAACTGCGCTACAACAAGGGGAACAGTTCAGTGCGCATCCTGCCATGACCCCCACGACAATACTTATGCTCCATTTGCGAGGGTCTCTCTCGCAGATAGTGCTCTTTGCACGGTTTGCCACAATAAATAAAGAATGGAGGGGGTGGAATTTCCACCCCCTCATTTTTTTGTTTGTAGTAGATGAAAAAAGGAAAGATTATATTTACAGTAATTATAGTAATTTGCGGAATAAAAAGGGGAGAAGGAAGTTTTATATATGGAGGAGGGGGGATAAGAACAATTCCAGCCCAGTCAATAATTGCAAATACTTTTTCATTGGACCTCTGGAGCAGGTTTTCTATAGATAGGGGTTATAAAGAAATTTTGCCCGGTCCATTTTCCATTTCTATTGGAGGTTCTTATGGATTGACATTTTCGGTCTATGGTGATAGTTGTGGAAAACCATCTTTTTTATATCAGGGAGAAAACTATAATATGGGTTTTGGAATTTTGTGGACTTTTATGCGAGAGAAGAAAAAAGTCCCATATTTTGGCATTTCTTTCAGGGCAGGAAGTGTTCTTTCTGGCTGGGATACTGAGTATATAGTTTATACAGGAAAACATGTGGGCAATTTCAACATAAGAGGAGGAGGGGGATATCTAAATGTTATTGACACTACATACTTTCCCCGCTCCAGCGGACTCTTGTTTTTAGCCTCTGATTTTAGAATTTCCCACAAATGGAGGGTTGAAGCGGAAGCGTATTCTGCGGTGAACGGAGAGAAGAACATACTTCTTATCAATAGTGGTATCAGATATTTTATTACCCCTTATACTTCACTGGGAGTTTATGGAGAAGGTGGTTTGACATCTTCTTCACCGGATTTTTCAATTTTTTTAACACTGCGTCTTTCTACCTATAAAGAAGGGGAAATTGATACAGACGGAGATGGTGTGCTTGATATTTATGATTTATGTCCTGAAGAAAAAGAGGACAGAGATGGATTTGAAGATGATGATGGGTGTCCGGATTATGATAACGACAAAGATGGTATTCCCGATGAAATTGACCCAACCCCATTTGGTGAAAAAGAATGGCAAGAAAGAAAAAAATACAAAACTCCTGTTCCTGAAATGAAGATAAAAGGTCCATCAAGTTTTTTGAGAAAGCCAGAAAGAAAAACTGCACATTTATTTTTTCAGATAACCCATAAGGAAAAACCAATATCTGGAAAAATCTATGTTGATAAAGAGGTTTACCAATATAAACCTTCAATGGGTATGCTGGAAATTGAGGTTCCTGAAGGGAAACACAATGTAAGAGTTGTGGCAAAGGGGATGAGGCAGAGAAGGGAAATAGTTAATGTGAAAGCAGGAGAAACTCTTTTTTACCGATTTGATATGGTAAAAATTCCTTATGGTGCAGTAATGATAAAGGTTAAAAACTATCTTGATGAGGATATAAAGGACGTTCAAGTGTATGCCTTGTTGAAAGGAGGTGTAAAAAAAAACTGAAGATAAAGGATGGATACTTTTATGGAATTTTCAGGAGGGGGACAAAAAGGTTTCTTGTAGAAGCAGAGGGATATACATCTTATATCTTCAAAACACCTGTGAAGGCAGGAAAAAAGAAAAAAATAGTAGTGAGGCTGGTCAATAAGGGGTATTCATACATCTCAGGGGTGGTTTTAAAAGACGGAAAGCCAGTTCCTGTAACATTGGTTTTTAAAAATTCTGAACTGAAAGTGATTCCATACAATCCATCCGTTGATAAGAAATTCTCTGCTCTTTTAAAAGAAGGAGAATACGAGCTGATAATTCTTGGCGAGAAAACGATTCTTAAGAAGTATGGCCTCAAGCTGAAAGAAGGGAAGAAATACAGATTGAAAATTGAGATAAAATGAAAAAAACAATTATTTTGATTTATATTTTGTTACCCCTTGAGGTTTATCCTTATTACTATGTTGGTGGGGAGTTACAATTATCTTATAATTTTTACGGTGGGTATTATGAAAAAAATTTTCTTTTTTCCTTTGAGGAGAACCTATTTATCAGTTATTCAAGTTATATTTATGACCCGAGATTTCTAATTTTGCAGGTAGCACCATATATTGATAATGAAAACTTTCTTGGAAGCGATAACTGGAACAGATTAAACACAGGAGCAACATTTTCAATAATTCTATTTCAAGCCCGTCCCATTTCCACCAGGCTTTATTATGGAATAGGCTACAACAGGTGGAGCATATTAGATACTTCTTATAGCCAGCTTTTCCACAGATATGGAGGGATTTTGAAATTGAGAATAGATAAATTTCCACCTGTATCAGTTTATTACCACAGGAGTATTGACTCCCAAAGGGACGATAGAAAAAGTGGCGGTTATTTCAGGGAAAAATTTGGAAACTTCAATGTGTTTGTAGAGTTAACGAGAAATTCAATAAGGTATGAGGATAATAAAATCGTTAATACCTATTTTCAGTTTTATAATACCGCCAACATAACCCAGGACTTTTCTTTTTACAATACAGTTCAGATAGGGACTATTAACGATAATTATAGGGCAGATTTTATAAACATAAACAATACTTTGATATACGCATTCAATCCGAATCTGAGCTTAAATTTAATTCATGGATTTCAGAAAGGAACTACAGACGGGACAGAATCAAGAGGAGATTCTGGGAGCGCTTATCTTATATGGAATGCTTCAAAGAGACTTTCCTTTAAAGGGGGCTTTAATCTGGTAAGAACTACTGCAGGAAATGGTTTCGGTAGCAAAAGTGATATGGAAAGCATACTGGGAGAGGTTTATTACAGGGAATCTGCCATAACTATTTTTTCGCCATCTATGCGATTTTCTGCCTCTGTAGGAAGAGCACACAGGGTTCAGGATGGCTATTCTAAAACAGGAACCTATTATGCACTTGGAGCAGGAATTTATGCAACCTCATCTGTTAGAAACCTATTTTTTATAGACCTTGGAGGTGACTATGGAATCACTGGAAATCCCGCTGAGTATACAGAAAGAACAGATTCCATAAATGTGTCCGCAAGATTAAGAAGTAGAAGTTTTACTCGCCATACCATATTTTTTGAAGATTACACTAACTACTCAAATAACACATTATATAGCAACAATGGAAAAGTATTGAGCGAGGTTATATATTCAGAAGGGGGGCTTTCTGCTTTTATATATGAAAGATTTTTATCGTCAACTGGATTGGGATATAGAAAAAGCACATCAGATGGAAGTTCTTTAAAAGAGTTTTATCTTTATTTAAAACTTTCAGGAAGAATAATAAGAGGCATGAGCCTCTCAACCTTTATTCTTATTGATATACCTTCGCTGGAACTTAGCTCTGGAGGTTCTTTGGGAGCGTCTATTTCTTACAGGATAAGGGAAATTGAAATTGGTTTTTCCTATGAACACTTTGTCGTGGATAGTGTAGATAGGTTCAGAGGGATGATTTACCTGAGAAGAATATTTGAAGGTTTTTTTTGAAATGAAGAAAGTTATGGTCTTCAGTTTTTTAATATGGTGTCACTGTGGATACAGAGTAAGTATAAAGTATTCTGAGAAAGACGACCTCACATATTTTTTTCAAAACGACAAATTTTCAATAGCTTTTCTGTATTCTTTTTCCAATTTAACGCAGCTTGGCTTTGAACCAAGGTTTTTTACAAAGGTTTTTAAATTTTTAGCAGGTAAAGAAAAAGAAATTGAACTGATTGCTCCAATGGGAATCTGGAGTGACGGGAACATAATAGTTGTGACGGACATTTCATATAAAAAAGCAGTAATATATGATTTGAAAAAAGGTGATTATAAGGAGATTTCAGAAATAAATGGTAAACCTTTACTTTCGCCTGTAGGGGTTTCTGTATGTAACCGGAATATTTATCTTACTGATTCTGCTATTAACAAAATTTTTGCTATTAGCCTGAATAATTTGAAGTATATAAAAGAAATAGATATAAAAAAACCAACTGGAGTGGCGTGTTACCATGGGACAATTTGTGTATCGGAAACTGACGCCCACAGGATTGTTTGTTTTAAGGAAAACGGTATGACGGAAATTGGCAAAAGAGGTGAATTGCCCGGAGAATTTAACTATCCTACCTACCTTGCCTTTGATAGAAAAGGCTACCTGTTCGTTGTAGATGCATTAAACTTCAGGGTGCAGGTGTTTGACGAAACATTTTCTTTTGTCCGCCTTTTTGGAGAGCAGGGAGATGCCCCAGGTTTTATTGCTTCTCCAAAAGGAATTGGGATTGATTCAAAAGGGCACATTTTTCTTTCGGATGCGATTATGGATATTGTTCAGATATTTGATGAGTATGGAAACTTTATAGGATTTATAGGAGGGACTGGCACAGATGAAGGAAGGTTCTATTTTCCCACAGGATTGTTTATAGATTTAAAAGACATAGTATATGTTGCAGATACCTATAACAGCAGGGTTCAGGTATTTAAAATTAAAATGGATGTGCCATGAAGAGAATTTTTGTGATGATTTTGATTTTATATCCTTTTACATTGCCCGCTGGCATAAAGGATACCATGCACAACCTTTCTGTATCTGGACCGGGTCCAGTCAAGGCGGTTGAGGAGAAACAGATTTGCATTTTTTGTCATACTCCCCATCGCGGAGTTCCTGGAACACCCCTTTGGAGCAGGGATTTATCTTATCAGGAAGGGATCCAGTATAAAATGCCCTCCAGGAGTACCCTCAGCGTTAAACCAGGACAACCAACAGGTGCGACAAAGTTATGTCTTTCCTGTCACGATGGCACAATTGCTATAGGGATGATAAGACCGAGAAAGAACATCATAAAAATTACTGATCAGGGAAAAGGGCTCCTTTCTACCGAAGGCAGATTTTTGCCAGGGAAAAGAGGATTTATTGGCACAGACCTTTCTGGTTCTCATCCCGTTTCAGTGAGGATTGACGATTCTATTACGATGATGAGAGAAGCGAGGGGGTTGTCTCCATTGAAACCAGTATCTCAGATGAAAAGCGACCCCGACGGTGTTAAACTTGATAAAAATGATGAAATACAATGTACCACATGTCATGACCCTCACGATGATAAAAATTACATTACCAGCGGGATTCATTTCTGGAGAAAGGCGAGGTGGAGTGATGTATGCATCGTCTGCCATGACTTTTAAGTTTTTAATTTCCCTCCTGCTTTCCTTTTCCTCCTCCACCGGGAATATAAAATCCCCCTATCTTCACATGGATGAAAAAATTTTTCCGAAGGGATGTGGAACCTGTCATAAAGGGCACGGTGCTCCAGATACACCCATGTTGCCTTTAAGAGATATTAACGATATATGCTTTAAATGCCACGGGGACAACATCTCTTTAATAAACTCTGAAAAAGAAGGACTGGTTGTTCTGGAAGAGGTAAGGTATTTAAAAAATATAAAAATGGAGTTTGAGAAAAGGTATAGTCACAAAGCCGTAAAATGCACTGCCTGCCATCATCAACACAGGATGAAAAGAAAAATAGATATAGAATTTTCTCATTATAGAAAAATTTCCCCTTACGATGGTAAAGAGTATGAATATGAACTATGTTTTAGATGTCATTCATCATCTGGGATGTATAACTATGGACCTATAAAAGACATAAAGAGTAAGTTTGAAAATGTTTTTGGTTCATCTCATCCTTTGCTAAAAGAAAATAATGGTGAAACAAAATTTTTTGTTTCTTTAAAGGATGATTGGAAGGACAGAAAGTATATAGAATGTTCCGACTGTCACGGTTCCGATGACCCTTCAGCATCTGAAGGAGTTCATGGTTCTATAAATCCATTTATTCTGAAATTTGAATATGAAATCCGAAGCGGAAGCCCGGAGGGAGAAAGGACATATCGTTTATGCTATAATTGCCATGAAAGGGAAAAAGTTTTAAGTCCTCAGAGCTTTCCTTATCATATAAACCATGTAGTGATAGGAAGGCTCTCCTGTTATGAATGTCACGATGCTCACGGTAGTTCAGAGCCTCACCTTTTAAAATTAGGTAAAGCAAATTCAAACATTACTCCATCATCTTCAGGGAAAATGGAGTATTTAGAAAAAGGAGGAGGACATGGGATTTGTTTTTTTAAATGTCACGGATTTGATCACAACCCGAAGGAGTATTGATATGATAAAAAAAGGTTTAATAATGTTGATAAGCATGTTATGGTGTTTCAGTGCTTATGGCGAGTGTTTGAAAAAAGGATGTCATAAGACCATAGATTCCCTGAAAGCGCTTCATACCCCTCTTAAGGAAGGAAGCTGTGAAGACTGCCACACGAAGACAGAAAAACACAAATTCTCCGTAAATGCCAGAGGCAAAGAGCTGTGTCTGGGATGTCATGAAAATCCAATAAAAGAAGGGGAGTCTCCGCATTCAGCAGTTTCCGATGGAGAATGTACTGATTGTCACAGCCCTCACGGTTCTGTTTCTAAAAAATGGAAAAACTTGAAGGAAAAACTTCCAGAACTCTGTTATGGATGTCACGAAAAATTTGAGGGAGACTTCTTACACTCTCCTGTTATAACTGGGGATTGTTTGAGGTGTCATAAGCCACATTCTTCCTCCAATAGAAAACTACTTGTCAAAGAAGGCAAAGAACTCTGTTTTATCTGCCATTATGATGACCTTTCTGACAGAGCCCACATTCACCCAGCCATTGAAGAAGGTTGTATATCCTGCCATTTACCCCATTCTGCGAATTTTTCTAAACTTCTTTCTGAGAGCGAAAAGGAAATATGTTATAAATGTCATGAAAACAAAGAAGGCGAAAAAGTAGTCCACGGAATATTGAAGAAGGAAGGATGTTCGCCATGTCATAACCCTCACGGCTCAGATTATGATAAGCTTCTTCCATCTTCTGTAAATGACCTGTGTTCAAAATGTCACAGGAATCAAAGCGATGGATCCCATATATTTTCTGGCATCAGAGGTCTTCATCCAGTGATGGGAGTGAGGGATCCTTCCACTCAAAAAGCTCTTACATGTGTAAGCTGTCATAATCCCCATTCTTCACCTCATCCAAAGCTCTTTTATGAGGGTGAGTCCAAACTGGAAATGTGTAAAAAATGTCATAAAAGGAGTTATTAAAATGAGAGAATTTTTGAGAATTTTAACATTTTTATTCCTTTTGAAAGAGATACCTGAAATTGTTTTTAAAGGCAAAGAATTACCTTCTGCAGTATTTAGTCACAGAACTCACGCAGGTATTAAAAATATCACATGTGAAGTTTGTCATAGTAATTATTTGAAACCCTATGAGAACCTTGCAAAGGAGAAAAACCTTTCTTTGAGAGAGGTGATTGACAAAAAGTTTTGTGAATTCTGCCATACTGGAAAAGTTGCATTTTTCACAAAAGAGGATAAAAATTGTAGAAGGTGTCACAATGCTAAAAAATAACTTTATACTTTTTTTAATAGTGGTGATTTGTATTTTTATAAAAGAGGGTAATTCACAAGAGACTCTGGTATGGCCCCCTCCACCTGATAAAGGGCGGATAAGGTATTTAATGGAGTTTAGAGGTAGGGAAGATGTAGAACCTCCAAAAAAGGAGAACTGGTTTATAAGACTCCTTCTTGGTCCAAGAGAAAAGAAGGGACCAAATTTCTGGAAACCACATGATATCTCAACAGACGAGGAAGGAAGAATTTATGTAACAGACACTGGATATGGAAGGATATTCGTTTTTGATTTTAAAAATAAGAAATTTTCTGTAATAGGAGAAAAAGGTCCTTTCTCTTTAAAAAAACCCATCGGTATCTCTGTGAGCGGAAATTACATTTATGTGGCAGATGCCCAGCTGGATAGAATAGTGGTTTATGATAAAAACGGTAATTTTGTCATGGCTTTGGGAAAACCCGGGGAGCTTATAAATCCCAGTGGACTGGAGATAGATGCAAAAAGGAAAAGAATATATGTGGTTGATACGAAAGCTCATTGTGTGAAAATTTTTGATATGGATAAAAATGAAAAAATTGCTGAATGGGGAAAAAGAGGCACCAATCCCGGGGAATTCAACTTTCCTACACATATTGCAGTAGGAGAGGATGGGAAAGTTTTTGTATCTGATACAGGAAATTTTAGATATCAGGTGTTTTCCCCTGATGGAAAATTTCTCTATGCAAAAGGTGGACCCGGAGATATATTTGGCAAGTTTGCCCGCCCAAAAGGGATAGATGTGGACTGGAAAGGAAGGGTTTATGTAATAGATTCAATGTTCTGTAATTATCAGATATTTGACGAAAAAGGGCAGCTCTTAACATTTGTGGGAGATTGCGGAGGAGGTCCCGGAAGATCTATGGTTCCTGCTGGAATTCATATTGACAGGAGAACACGAAAGATCTATGTGGCGGACCAGGGAAACGCCTCTGTGGATGTATATGAGTTTTTTGCTGAGGATAATGATTGAAAATGGATTTTTTATTGTTATTGAAGGGATTGAGGGTGCGGGAAAGACAACACAGGCAAAAATTCTTGAGAAGAAGCTGAAAAAGGAAGGCTATGATGTTTTAAGGACGAGGGAGCCCGGAGGGACATGGCTTGGTGAAAGGATAAGGAGAATTCTTCTTTACTCTTCAAAAAATTTGTCTCATAAGGCGGAACTTGCCCTCTACCTCTCAGCGAGAGCTCAATTCATAGAGGAGGTGGTAAAACCATCTCTTAACAATGGAAAAATAGTTATTGCGGACCGATACCTCCATTCCACAATTGCATATCAGGGTTACGGAAGGGGACTGCCTGTTTCAGAGGTTAAGAAATTTTCGCTCTTTATAGCAGGTGATGTTATGCCTGACCTTGCTTTTCTAATTGATCTACCTCCTGAGATAGGTCTTAAAAGGGTTAAAGGATTGGACAGGTTTGAATCACTTTCCCTTGATTTTCATAGAAGAGTGAGGGAAGGCTACCTTAAAATATCAAAGGAGAAACCATTTAGTATGAAGGTTATAGATGGAACGAGGGGAATTGGAGAAATTTCAGAAATTATTTTTCAATTAACCCTAAAAGCTTTGAGGAAAAAATATGAAGCTCGTCGGTCATGAAAATGCAATTTCTATTATAAAGTCATTTGTAAAAAAGGGGAAAGAGTCGGACGCTTATATATTTTGTGGTCCAAAAGGAGTGGGTAAAAAAAAAGCTGCATGGCTGCTCGCTCTCTCTCAGGTATGTAAAAGGGGGGAGGTATTAAATCCCTGTTTCTCCTGTGATGAGTGCAGGAGAGCAGTTAATAAGAATCATCCGTCCATTATAGAAGTTGAACCAGAAGGTTTATCAATAAAAAGAGAGATGTTGAAAGAGGTCCTTGAAGAACTCCAGTTCAAACCATACTCTGGAGAAAAGAGGTTTATAATAATTGACGACGCAGAGGATTTAACATTGAAAAGCGCAAACATGCTTCTGAAGACAATTGAAGAACCTCCCAGAGGAGTTTTCATAATATTGATTACGAGCAGTATTAGAAAAATTCTTCCAACAATAAGGTCAAGGTGCAAACATGTTTACTTCGGACTTTTAACCGATGAAGAGGTGGCTAAGGTTTTTGAAATGGAAGGATTTCCGAAGGACGAGGTTTTTATAAGACTTGCTGACGGAAGCCCTGGCACAGGAATTTTATTGATGAAAGAATTTTCAAAAGATATCTCTATTTTTGACGAAATTTTTCAACTCATAAAATCTCCTTCAATAAAAAAGGTTCTGGACCTCTCAGAGTCTTTCATTGGAAAAAGGGAAGAATTAATTGACCTCCTTGAACTCTTCAAACACTGGGTGGTAAAGTCTAAAGTGTATTCCGATTCTTTGAAAATGGTTTCAGCTGTGGAAAGAATAGACGTGGCATGCAGAGAAATCCGGATGAATGCTAACAAATCCCTTACCATAACAAAACTCTTTATTGACCTGATAAAGCTTTCAGCTTAATGGGGGATTTTTAGTTTTTAATCAGGTGTTCAAGTTGTCATTTTAAAGCATCCCTGCTATAATTAAGAAAAAAAGAGAGGTAGGATATGGGAAAGATAGATTATAAAGCGTGGAGTTCAAGCAAAACAGCTAAGGCAAAGCTCAATCCAAAAGTTTTTGCAGCAAAAACAGTGGGGGAGCTTTTTTCTCTTGTTTCAAGGATATGGCCCAAAAGGACATACCTTATATTTGCGCCAACGGGTGAGCAGTTCTCCTACTTTGAATTCCACCTTCATTCCATGAAAATTGGAGAGGCTCTGAGAAATCTCGGGCTTGAAAAGGGAGATAGACTGGCTTTATTTATGAAGAATTCACCAGATTATCTCGCCTGCATTCTTGCCTGTGCAAAGCTGGGAGCAATTCAGGTTCCTGTTAACTGGTATTATAAGGAAAAGGAACTGCAGTACATTCTTTCAAATTCGGGCTCAAAGATTTTGATATGCGATGACGATCTGCTTCAGACCGCTGAAAATGTTAAAGATTCCGTGCCCACTCTCAAAGCAATTGTTCCTACATCGGAATTGAGGATGAAAGCAGAAAAAACTACAGGTAGATTGAGGGGTGTGAGGGTCAGTCCAAAAGACCCATTTGCCATAATTTATACCTCAGGGACCACCGGTATGCCGAAGGGAGCGGTGCTTTCTCATCACTCCTATGTTCTGTCTGCAAAGGCAATTGCTTTATGGCCTGTAGAGGATATGGAGAGTGATTACACCTGCCTTCCTCTCTTTCACATAAATGCGCAGATATATTCTTCCCTGGGGATGATGGTAGCGGGGAAAACTCTTATTCTTTCTGACAGATTTAGCCCCCAGAGGTTCTGGGAGGAAATAAGAAAGTATAAGGCCACAGCCTTTAATGCCCTTGGTTCCCTCATGCAACTTCTTTATTCAATACCTCCTTCTCCTTCCGATAGGGACCATTCAGCGAAATATGTGATAGTTGGCGGAACGCCAAAGGAACTCTGGGAAAACTTTGAAAACCGGTTCGGGGTAACTGTCCTTGAAGGATACAGCCAAACAGAAGACCCTCTTCCTTTTCTCAATTACCCATCAAAAGATGGAAGAGTTGTAGGTTCATTTGGTATCCCAGCCTTCTGGGATTTAGGACATGAAGCGAAGGTGATTGGTGAGGATGGGAAGGAGGTAAAGCCTGGTGAGAAAGGAGAGCTCATAAGAAAAAGCCCATGCACAATGCTTGGATACTGGAAGGATGAGGAGAAGACCAGAGAGACAGTAGTAAATGGATGGCTTCATAGCGGGGACATTGTGACGAGGGATGAAAATGGATTTACATTCTTTGTGGAGAGAAAGAAGTTTATAATAAGAAGGTCTGGAGAAAACATCGCAGCATGGGAAGTTGAAGCGGTAATAAAAACCCATCCATCTGTTAAGGATTGTGCTGTCATCCCGGTTCCAGACCCTATAAGAGGTGAAGAGGTCAAGGCAATTATCCTTCCTAATGAAAAGGCTAAAAAAATTGACCCCAGAGATATTGTCAGACATGTGGGAAAGGAGCTTGCATATTTTAAGGTGCCAAGGTATATTGAGATAGTATCTTCTTTACCCTATACTCCCACAGGCAGGGTTAAGAAGCATGAACTTATTGCGAAAGAAAGAGAGTTAAAGGAGCATGGATGGGATAGAGACAAAGAGTATCCCACATGGAGGGAAGATATTAAAAAGTAGGCGATGAAAGGATTTTGTCACATATAGAGGGGGAAGAAATAAGAGAAAAATAGGTTTTTTCAGCAAATTCTGCATAAGTTGAGAGAGGTATTTTGGAAAGAGCAGATAAAGAAGTAGGGGTGAAAAAGTTTTTCATAGAATAAAGCAGGAACCGGGAAGAGATTTTGTGAGGAGGGTTTGGCTCAAAAACCCATCTTATATCCATTTTCTCAGGAATGGGGAATGAGGAATTTATAATCTCAAGGATAAAGGTGTATGTAGGGTTAAACCACATTCTGTTGAGCCTGGCAAGAACTTCTTCTTCCGCCTCACATAAACCTGTAAGTTTTATGTGATGTGCCTCTTCGGGCAGGTTTAAAAAAGATGTTTCCTTTTCAAAGAAAAGATTTTTGAACTTTTCTTTTCCTTCTTTAACTTTTTTAAGTTTTCTTACAATTCCTTCATAATCCGCCATATAAAATTGACTTTCAAAATCGGTAATTTTTCCGTCCCATATTCTCTCTGCGGTTTTGTAGTATTCATTTCTCAGGATGTGAATTATTCCATCCGGTGATATCCATGCCTTGACCTTCGTCTTATCTTTCTTATTGTAGTTTACGAAATAGGGCAGGAGAACATCGTCATATATCCGGTATCTGAATTTTATTTTTTCGCCCGTTATCAAATATGTCGTTTTCTCACCTGTTTCCACCTGCTGGGCGATAAAGAAGCTGTATCCACTTTCCCAGGGAAAACCCGTTTCCTCAAATGTCCATCCTTCTTTTAAACACTTTTTTACATTTTCTTTTTTAAATATGATTTCTGCCATGAGAGGCATTGGAATTTGTCCTTCAATTTGATATTGATATAGCTTAAGGACATTTTGAACAAAATTTCCCACCGTCTGTTCGCAGGGCGTTAAGAGAAAGAGGATAATACTAAATATCAAGGTTTACTACCTCAAGGGCGTGAGTTTCTATAAATTCCTTTCTTGGCTCAACCACATCTCCCATAAGTATATTAAAAAGTTCATCAGCTTTTATAGCATCTTCAATGGTAAGGCTTTTCAGCACTCTTTTTTCAGGGTCCATTGTCGTTTCCCACAACTGCTCAGGGTTCATTTCTCCAAGTCCCTTGTATCTTTGAATGGTTACTCCTTTTCTTCCCTCTTCGGTAATAATTTGAAGGAGAGAGCGGTGGTCATGGCACTCTATTTTTTCGTCTCCTTTTAAAACGGTAAAGGGTGATGGTGCAAGTTCTTCAAGTTTTTTGAGCCTTGTTCTCATTTCCAGAAATTCCTGAGAAGTGACAATGGAATAATCAATAAGGCTTTCTTTTCTTATGCCATTTTCAAAAGTGTGAACATTCAGGCAATAACATTTATGCTCCCTGTCATCTTTTATGTAAAATTCCGGTTTTAAGTGCGAAAGTTTGACTTTAGCCTCTTTTATCACTTTTTCCAGATTTTTTTCGTTTTTAAGAAATTTTTCATCAAAATTCCACAGACTGCAGAAGTAATAGATTACCTCTGGCACATACCCTTTTCTTTTAAAGAATTGAGTAAAGGCGTCTATTTCCTTTGTATATTTAAAGATCGTTTCCACTGTTGAAGGAGTGATGGGTCTGGTTCCTCCTTTACACAAAACCTTTACTGATTTCAAGCCCTCTTTTATCAGAAAAGAAGTCAGGTCAGAATCGTCTTTTAAATAAATTACTTCCTCCCCCTTTTTCATTCTATAAAGAGGAGGCTGGGCGATATAAACACAGCCTTTTTCAATCAAAGGCGTCATCTGTCTGAAAAAGAATGTTAGAAGAAGGGTTCTGATGTGGGCGCCGTCAACATCCGCGTCTGTCATAATTATTATTTTGGAATACCTCAGTTTTGATATATCAAAATCTTCTTTTCCTATCCCGGTTCCGATTGCTGCTACAAGAGTCCTTATTTCTTCTGAAGAAAGAATTTTGTCAAATCTTGCCTTTTCCACATTTAAGATTTTTCCCTTCAGAGGAAGAATAGCTTGAAATCTTCTGTCCCTTGCCTGTTTTGCGCTTCCCCCAGCTGATTCTCCCTCAACTATAAATAATTCTGCATTATCAGGGTTTTTCTCCTGGCAATCTGCAAGTTTTCCGGGAAGGGTTGTATCCTCAAGAAGGCTTTTTCTCCTGGTAAGTTCCTTTGCTTTTCTTGCTGCTTCTCTTGCCCTTGCAGCTTCAATAGCCTTTGCAACTATTTTTTTTGCTACGGACGGATTTTCCTCAAAATAGGCAGATAGATTTTCATTGAGTATTTGCTCAACAAGTCCTTTTACTTCACTGTTCCCCAATTTTGTCTTTGTCTGTCCTTCAAATTGCGGGTCAGGAATCATGAGATTTATTACCGCAGTCAACCCCTCCCTTACATCTTCTCCTGTGATTTCAAGGTCTTCTTTTACCAGTCCATATTTGGAGGCGAAGGAGTTTATGCTTCTGGTTAAGGCGCTTTTAAATCCTGAAACATGAGTGCCTCCATCTACTGTGTTAATGGTATTTACAAAAGAATATATCACTTCTGAGTAACCGTCGTTGTGCTGTAAAGCGATTTCTACTTTTGTGGCATCTTTCTCTACACATATATAAATGGGCTTTGGATAGATAGGGGTTTTGGTCCTGTTAAGATATTCTACAAACGCCTTTATTCCACCTTTCTGGTAGAAAACTTCTTCTTTATTAGCCCTTTCGTCTTTAAGTATGATTTTTAATCCCCCAACGATAAAGGAAAGCTCTCTCAATCTATTGGCGAGCACATCGTAAGAAAAGTTTGTGGTTTCAAATATCTTTCTGTCTGGCTTGAAAGTTATCTTTGTCCCGGTTCCTTTCGCATTTCCTATGGATTTCAGGGGTGTCACTGGATTTCCCTTTTCATATTTTTGATAATAAAGTTTACCATCCCTTTTAACATACAATTCAAGCCATTCGGAAAGGGCATTTACCACAGATACACCAACCCCGTGGAGTCCCCCTGAGACCTTATATATACTGTGGTCAAATTTGCCTCCGGCATGGAGAGTTGTCATTACAACCTCAGCTGCAGGTTTTCCTGTTTCTTTATGGATATCAACAGGAATCCCCCTTCCGTTATCTTCAACGGTCACTGAATTATCAGGATGGATTATTACCTTTATTTCATTACAGTATCCTGCAAGGGCTTCGTCAACGCTGTTATCAACTACTTCATATACCAGGTGGTGAAGTCCCTGGGGACCTGTAGACCCGATATACATGGCAGGTCTTTTTCGGACAGCTTCCAGTCCCCCTATAACCTTTATCTTGTCCGCATTATAAACCGTATCCTCTTTCTTTTTTACTTCCTCTGCCATGCTTGTATGTTAAAATATATTGTCATTTTTTTCAAGTCCTTTTAAGGGGAGATTATTACTTTATATTTCTTTTTTTCTTTTGCAAGCAAATAGAAAGTTTGTCCCTTCAATAGATACTCAAATCTTCCTCCTTCTATAAATACACGAGGTTCTTTTCCGAAATGCCTTAAAGGGATGTATATCTCAGTCGGCTCTTTTCCTCCATAACTCATAAATTCCATTGTGAATTCCTTTTTGATTCTATCAAATTTGAATCTCAAAAGTTCTCCGTATGTTTTTTGTGGATATGGTCTTGAAAGAACATCAAGAGGGCAGTAGGATAAACACTTTTCCTTTCCATTTTCATCTACGGGGCTCATATCGTCCAGTCTTTCCCTGTTGTAGTTCCAGTAGAATGAACCAATCATAAAGTCCTCAATAAGGCTCATGTGGTCTTCAAGGTATTCCTCTGAATTGTATGTGTGAAAAAGTATCCCGAACTCCCCGAGGACCCATGGAACACCTCATCTTTCTGCTTCCTTTTCCCTCAAAACAAGTGACGAATATGTTCTATCTTCATCCCCATCATAGGGAAACTCCCACAGGACGGTTGGGTCATAATAATGTGGTGCATACACGAGCCCATCAAATGGCATCTTTTTAAGAAAGCAGTGGAAACCGCCACCTGCAATGATGTTTGGTTCAAAAAAATACAGGTGGTCCTTGTCTATTTTTTTGAGGCGGGATATTATCTTTTCGTAAAATGGCTGAAGGTAGAACCTTTCAAATTCCCCGGTTAATGGGTTTGAGGAGCCAAAGAATGGTTCGTTCATTAAGTCATAACCAATAACAAACCTGTTTTCTTTGAATCTATCTATTACAAATTCCCATGCCTTTATGTATTCTTCCTGAAGGCTTTTATCTCTCCAGAACCTGTCAAAATTGTCAATAACTGCTTTGCTTAAATAATTCAGATACCACCGTTGAACTGGTTCGTATGGAAGCTCAAAGACAGTCCACTCAGGAGCTCCATCTCCTCCAAATTTTCTTGCGTAAAGGTCCTGATGCATGTCAAGAAGGATGTAGATTTCCCTTTTTGAAAATTCATCAACCCATCTCGTTAATTTTTCAAGGTATTCATCTGAAAAATTTCCTTTCTCAGGTTCAATTGCCTCCCATATTATCAGGAACCTGACAGCATTGAATCCCCATTCTTTCAGTTTATCTATATCTTCGTATGGAACCTCTGGAAGGAACGGCGGTCTTTTTGACCTTTCTGAAAAGTTTATTCCTCTTAGTATCAGAGTTCTTCCTTTTTCATCAATCAACCATTTTCCTCTGGAACTTATAAATTCTTTTGAGGGTTCACCACAATGAAAAAGTACCAAAATCAGTAAGAGAAATCCCTTCCATAAAATCCTCTTAGATTTCATTTATTTATTTTACAATTTTGAACGGAGAAAGTCCATTAAATTTCTATCACTGTTCCTACACAACCGGGCACGAAAACCTCACCGAGGTTTTTAAAAATTTCAAATGTAGCCTTTATTCCTGTGCAGTGCAATGGAACTATCTTTTTAAACCTGTATTTTTTCAAAAATTCCATTGTTTTTTTGATTTTCTTTTCATCGGCGCTCACGAGATGGGTTCCTCCTATGAGGGCGTAAAATTCCTTCTCACCGGTGATTTTTGATATATGTTCAATTGTGTTGCCTATCCCTCTGTGACCGCATCCCAGGATGATGCTATATCCCTTTTCTGATTTGACGAAAAGGGCGAGGTCATCTGGTATGGTGTCAGGAAGGAACTTTTCATCCTCTTTTACAAAAAATGTTCTATCAACCTCCTCAAAATCCGTGACGAATGGTATCTCACCGCTTGTCCATATTCCTTCTGCAAGCTTAACGCTTGATTTTGAAAGGTTCAGGTTTGCCATCTCCTCAATTTCCTTTTTTTCATAAGGGATTCCAATTGACAGCTCCACATCAATTCCCTTTCTCTTTCCAATGAAGTATTTCTTCCCGAATACTTCAGGATGGGCGTAAACATCCTTTTTACCTGCAACTTCAAGAACTGGTTTTAATCCCCTTGTGTGGTCAGAATGCCCATGGCTCAATGCTATGCATTTTATTTCAGTCAGGTCAATACCGAGAAATTGAGGGTTATTCAGAATGCCCATTCCCTGTCCTGTATCAAAAAGAACCTTTTCATTACCGTTATCAATGAGCATGGAAAGCCCGTGTTCAGCAGTTAAAAGAAAGCTTACATCTACGCTATTTTCTACGAGGATTGTTACCCTCATTTTTTAAAATGAACCCTCCAATTGAAATAAAAAGGGAGAGAAATAGTATAGCAATGCCTATCAGAAGGGCATACAGTGAGACATGGATTCCAAAAACCACCGGAGATGTGCAGTGGACACTGCTGTTTTCTGAATAGCATATCTCTGTTCCTCCCTGAACAAAGTAGTCATTGTAAACAAGTATTGATGAGGCGACAATGGGAAGGATAGAAATCAGTGCAGTGCCTATATAAACAGAATTTTTCTTTAAGAGAATGGCAACGATGGAAAGAATGAGTATAGCAAGGATGGAATACCTCGCTATCAAGCAATAGGGGCATGGAACCTCTCCGCTCGCAGAGAGCGAAAAACTTCCTGTAATGCCTGTTAAAGACAGAAGGATGAGCAAAATTTTTGCAACCGCAATTGACTTTTTTATAAACTCTTTCATCGCATGATGATTATCACAAACCCGTTAGATTTTCAAGAAAATGCTTTTTCAAGGTATCCATCTTCTTTTGATATTAAAAATGCTGAAATAAAAAAGGAATATACAAAATGTTACTAATATCGTGATATCAAGGAATAATGGCAAATGATTGCTTCCATTAATTGAGTATCTTAAAACATCCACCCCGTAGGTTACTGGCAAGATATATGAGAGAGGTTGAATGAAAGAAGGCAATGCTTTAATAGGCACAAATAATCCGCAAAGGAAAATCATCGGAAATCTGAAGAAGTTTGAGTAAGTTTGTGCTTCAAAGACTTCTTTTGCAGTAACAGAAATAAATAAACCCAGAAGTGTAGATATGGCAGACAATAGTATCACCCCTGTTGTTAAAAATAGCCAGCTTGAAACAGGTGCTTTAAAATAAAGCACAGATATCAAAATAGGTATTATACTGTTAAAAATACCAAACAACATGGCACCGCTTATTTTTGCAATTACAAGCAGTTCAATTTTGAGCGGAGCAAGTAAAAGTCTTTCAAAAGAACGAGATTTTCTTTCAAAGGTTATTGTAACAGAAAGCATAGATGTTGTGCCAAAAAGAATGCACATGGCAACAATTCCCGCAAATACATCAATGATATCAAAGGTTTTTCCTGCTTTAATGAACATCATAAGCATCCAGGCAAATGGAAAAATAATCCCCCAACTGATATTTGGTGGTTTTAGATAGTAATTTTTCATATCTTTGATAAGTATATTCCAGAAGGCTATAAACGATTTCATTTTTTTTCTTTCTCCTTTTTCATCATATCAATTTCTACCCCTGTAAATTTTACAAAGGCATCTTCCAATGTAGGTTTTATAAGTTTAGCCTCTATAATAAAAAAACCTTCCTTTGAGACAAAGTTTATAACCGGAGAAATGTTGATTTTGTTGTTGCTTATAACCTTAATTGTTGTTTGGTTTTTTATGAAACATTTAATGTCATTAAATTGCTGATTTAATTTATCCAGCAATTGACGGATTTTTTCAATGGGGCTTTCTTCAAAAGAAATCTCTACAATATAGGATTCCCGCGTCTGTTCTATAAGATTGGGAACTGTATCTATTTTAATAATTTCCCCTTTATTTATAAAAGCAACTCTATCACATAACCTTTCAGCCTCTTCAATATAGTGAGTTGTTAAAAAGATAGTTGTTCCCTTTCTGTGGAGGTCCTTTATCAAATTTCGGATTTGCCTGGCGCTGGCAACATCAATCCCGGTTGTTGGTTCATCCATAAATAAAATTTCAGGTTCATGAATGAGCGCAGCAGCAATTGTTAGTTTTCGCTTCATCCCTTTTGAGTATTCTTTGAATTTTTTATTGGCGACATCTGATAAGCCAAATAGTTCAAGTAATTCAATAGATTTACTCTTTCTCACCTTCTTTGATAGACCGTAAAGAGAACCACAGAAGCAAAGGTTCTCATAGCCAGTCATTTCTTCGTATAAATTGCTTTCGTCAGGAACTACGCCGATAAATTTTTGGGCTTTTTTGATGTTTTGGGTTAAATCTTCACCCTTATAAAATATTTTGCCATCAGTGATTTTAGCCAGACCCACAAGCATATTAATTGTAGTTGTTTTTCCAGCTCCATTTGGACCAAGAAGACCAAAAAGTTCTCCTCTGTTGACATAAAAGGAGATATTATTTACTGCGGTAAACTCACCAAACTTTTTCGTGAGATTTACTACCTCAATAATTTTTTCCACTTTTTTAATTTGGCACTCTTTTTCAACTTCGTCTTCCATTACAACATTATCAGATTGTATGATAGGGAGCTTCCAGCGAAAATGGTAAAACGAATTCAATATCCTTTCTTCCACAGTTTTCATATCTTTGAACATCTTCATTCCTGCATTTTCGTTTTTAATTATACCAGGACCCATAAGACCTATTCCACTTTTTAACCCATCAGGAAGCTGTTTAAACCCAAATGCTTCAGCAGGACAGGATATACCCTATCCATCAATAATTACATGTTTACCATCTCTGGCTTCCATAAGTGTCTGACAATATCTGTATCCAGTTAGTTTGACCGTATCTTCAATGAATGTGCTCTCTACAAATGTGGTTATTCCGCCTTTTTCTTTAAGAGTTTTCGCTCTTTCTTTTATATGGGATATGTTCATATTTCTTCCTCCTTTAAAAAAATTTTTCTTTAAATCTCAAAGCTATATTCACAAGACTTATGAGGATGGGAAACTTTTTGATTCAAATGAGTGCCCAAACTTTATAGGCAGTTACCACAAGAATTAAAATACCAAACATCTGCCTTATTCTATTACCGGGGATATAAGCACTTGTCACTCTCGCTCCTAAAAAAGAAAAAATTCCACCCATTATACACAGTGTTAAAGTAAGGGATAGATTCCATCTGGCTGTTGTGAGATGGGGAATTAAAGAAGAAAAAGAGGGTGGACAAACAGCCAAGGCATTTATTCCTGCCGCTTTTTTGGGTTCAAATCCAACAAGAATAAGGGTTGGCATCAGTAAAAACCCGGGACCAACTCCTAAAAAGCCTGAAAGAACAGAAATGGGAATAGCAAGAAGTGCTCCGAGTTTAAAATTCTCCGCCTTTTGACGGTATTTAACAGGTTTAAAAAGGCGATAAGCAAGGTAAAGCACGGCTATAAAATACACAATCCAGACATATTTTTGTTCCACAAATTGCACAATATAGGCTCCTGAAGGAGCAAATAGGGTTGTAATTATTGCGAGGGGAACAGCCCTTTTCCATTCCACAAAACCACTTCTCGCAAAGCCAATTGCAGAAAGTAAAGCAGTTATGCCATTTAAAAGAAGGCTAAGGGGTTGAATCTCATGAACCAGATCCTTCATAAAAATTCCCAAAAATGGAATTGCTGCAAAGGCGACACCAAGACCGAGCATTCCTGAGAGAAAGGAAAGAACACCAATTCCTGAAACGATAACAACATTTTCAATCATCCGCTTCTCCTTATCTTGGCATATTTTTATTTAAAACATCCGTCCTCTCTCCGAAGAGGTCAATCGGAACAAACTGATAATTTTCTAATTTCCTTATTTCAAGCAACTCCGAAGGAGGGGTATTGAGCAATTTCCTTATTAATTCCTCTGCCATCTTTTCTAATCTATTAATGTCTTCAGCTTTCACAGGATTTCCTGCAAATCTCGTTTTTTTGATTTTTCCTTCCAGTTCTGCCATTTCTTTTGGAAAAACTCCTTCTTTGAGATGGACGGAATACGCTTCTCCTGTAGAGATTCTCTGGACAATAAATCCATCCCCTATTGAATTGTCAATCCGCAGCGTCTTGAAATTTATTCTTGCTCCTGTCAGGTACATAACAGCATCCACCCAGCAGGGACCATTTTTTGAAACTGCTCTCAAATCTGTTCTGTCAATCACACTATCAGGAAAGAGGAGTTTTAAAACCTCCTTTAATTCTATGTAGGAAATCACCAGTCCATCACACAAATGTCCATGGAACTTAACAAGGTCTTTCAATCCAATCTCTTTTGTCTTCACCGCATACCTGCCAAGAGCACTTTCCGTATCCAGAACTTTTATTGGTTCATTATACTTTGCCTTTTTAACCCATTCGGGATAATACCATGAATAATCCTCGTTAAAATTTCCCCAGGAAACCAACAAAAACAATATGAAAGATATCACAGTCTTCATTTGTTTTTAAAAAACAATCTTTCCAAAAAATACTCCAACCAGTGTTCCAAGGAGGATGATGGTGGGGACATAAACCAGGGCTTTCTTAATTCCGAATACCCTTGCTATTGCAAGCCAGTTGGGCAGGCTCAATCCCGGTCCTGTAAGAAGGAGTGCAAGGGCTGGCCCTTTGCCCATTCCAAGCTTCATGAGGGTGTCAACAAATGGTGCTTCTGTCATTGTGGCAAAATAACTGATAGCTCCAATCATGGTTGCAAGAAAAGAAGCTAAAAGACCGTTTCCTCCAAGCCAGTTTCTTATCCATTGCTCAGGCAATATCCTTCCAATAATTCCAACAAGAAATACCCCCAGCAGGAGCAATGGAAAAATTGTCTTGACAAACCACCATGTTTCCCTTAACCAGTTTTTCATCATATCCTTATCCAGTGTCATTAAAGCGTATATCATCGCGAGAAAAGTAAAACCTGCCCATATCAAAACCTTGTAGATATAGACACCCGTTCTCACAAGATAGTTTGGCAATAAAAGTGATAAGAGTATAAGAATTAAAAGGACTAAATGGGGTATTTCAATAAATTTTTCCTTTGAAGCCTCTGCTTCCACAACATCTCTTCTTTCTTTTCCAAAAAATAATGTCATAACCCATCCGACAACAAAAGCCATAAGGAGTGCAGAAATTATTCGTGATAACACCATCTTTGAACCGAGGATGCTTCCTGTATATGTGAGGGCGAGGATATTTGAAGCTGGTGCCACCCATAATACAATGAAAGCCACTCCTACTCCTGCTCCGCTATAATAAAGTCCGCTTGCCACAGGAATAACTGTGCAGGAACATGCAGCGAGGAAAAAGCTCAAAATACCTGCCAGAGAGAAGGAGCTTGTTTTACTTGCCCTCTCTCCGAGATGGTTTATAATAGCAACCCTGTTTATAAATGTGACCATACCTCCTGCAAGGAGGAATGCAGGAACCAGGCAGGTCAGTATGTGGGTGGCAATGTAATCCTTTAAAGCGAGGAGTCCACCACTTAAAAGATTTTTTACTAATTCCATTTGCTTACTTTTTAAAGGCGCTCAGAATCTTTTTAAGTTCTTCCACACTTGGAATTTTTCCCTGAATTATAACTTTATCATCAACAATCACTGCGGGTGTAATTTTCACACCCCATTTTGCGAACTCTTTTGGGTCGTAACAATGAGATATATCCGCAGCAAGGCTCAACTGGGAACAGGCATTTATCACATTCTCTTCTGTTGCCTTACACCTCGGACATCCGGGTCCCGCAACAATTATCTTCATCTTACACCTCCTTTATAGATATAATAAATTTTGTCTTTTCCATATCAGCGTCCTTTTTTTCTCATTCCAATCACACACATACCATTTTTTCTTAATCCCAGTCGTTTTTTCAGGTTTTTATCATCCTCTCTGAAGATATCAGAAGGTATAGCCTCAATTGTTTTGAATAAAAGTTTTAAAAAATTTTCTTCTGACCTGTTCAGGGAGTACATCATCCATCTTCCTTTTTTGCACTCATTTACTATTCCCGTGTATCTTAAAATTTTTAGATGCTTTGAGATATTTGTCTGGTTCTCTCTTAAGGCATCCATTATCTCGCAGACACACAGAGGAACTTTCGCCTTAAGAAGAATTCTGACTATTCTGAGCCGTGTCGGCTCTCCCACTGCTTTAAGTATTTCTGCATATCTTTTCATTTTCTTATATGCTCCTATGGGCATATATTACTCTGTAAAAATTTTTTGTCAACAAAAATCTAAAACTCACCCACATTCTCTAACGGGTGCTCGCTGAGGAGAATAATATAGACCAATCCCTGTTACTCTCTGAGAGGGCTCGTCACATGAAATTTTTCAATAATCAACAAAATGAAAAATGAAATATACCCTGAATCTATTAGCGGGGAACAGGAATAGCTTCACCATTTGATTGTCTTTTAAAATTTATGTAAGATGAAATAAAAATTGAAGGAGGTTGAAATGAAAAGAGCAGTTTTTGTGATGGCCATATGTTTTGTAACCGGATGTGCTGCCGAGAAGAAAAGGTGTGAGCCACCTGAATTGATGGACGAAATTTTTTCAATAAAATCTGATGGCGGAAGTGTAGAATTAGAACAAATTGTTGAACCAGTGGAGCAATTTTTGAAACCAGAATATGGAGGTTCTTTTGGAGCGAGGAAGGGTGATTTCATAATAAGGAATAACAAAATAAGAGTTGTTATCCAGAATTCGTCAAGGCAGATCTCTCCAGCTCCTTATGGTGGGAATATAATAGATGGCGATATTATAAGAAAAGATGGGAAATGGGAGGATATAATTGGTGAAATCTCTCCGTTTATTGGCTTGAGTTATACAATTGATGCTGATGATTTTGATGTGATAAGGGATGGAAAGGATGGCGTCCTCGTTTTCAGGACAAGTGGTCATACTGAGCTCCTTGATTACATAAATCTTCAATCTGCAGTGAATTCCATAATAAGCATTCCTGAACTCAATCTTCCATGGGATTTCAATAAAGGCGTTCCCATATATGGTTCAACCTATTACATCTTAAAAAGTGGAGATTCTCACATAAAGGTATGGACAGCAATATGTAATGAGTCTGATGAAAAAATTTATACAACGAAAGGGGATATAATAGATTCCGGTGGCACAGTTTCCTATTTCAATAAGTCCCTTATAGTGGATGGGATGGGGGGTTTTGGATATACAGACAATCCTCTTACGGACCTGACGCCTGCAGAAATTTTTGGATTTATGGGGGAGGAATCAGGATATGCGATTGTTCCAGATGAAGAAGCCTTTAACATTATTATATCTGGAGTTGCTGTGGCAGTTTATGGAACCTCTGAGGGAATTCCATTTATAATGAGCGCTATAACAGGGATTGACCCTAAAAACCTTCCTCCAGGGTATTACTCAATTGAAAAGGGTGGCTCACTCGTTTACAAAAGGAATGTTATAATTTTTGGGAAATACTCTGAGATGGTAGATGAGTTTTACAAAATAAAAGGGATTAAAAACACTGGAAGCGTTAAGGTTAGAGCGATGTTCGGTTCAACCGGAGTTGATGGAGCGAGGATTGCTTTTGTTGATAAGAACGGAAGGCTTGAAAACCTTTTGATAACATCAGATGGAACTGCTGAAGGTGTTTTGAAAGAGGGAGAATACTTTGTCCTCGCAGATCTCGCTGGATGGCCTGAACCATCCTCTCAGATAATAAGTATTAAATCCGGAGGGAAATATGTGGTCAGTTTTTCATTTTCAGAACCGGCGTATCTCAAGTTTAACATAAAGGGTAGGGACCCGAATGTCTCTCCCGAAGAAATTACGCTACCTGCAAAGGTAAGTCTTGTTTGCATCGGAGAATGCCCAAGAGAGGAAAAGAGATTCTTCACAGATACACTTTACGATAAGTTTCCTGAAGGTGTTCAGGTCCAGGCATTTGTTGACCACAAAGGAAAGGTAAGCCTTATGGCGAAGAGGGGACTTTATTTTCTTGATGAACTTCCTGTTCCACCAGGAACATACAGAGTTGTTATTTCAAGGGGGTTTGAGTTTTCAAGGTATGAAAAAGAAATTACGCTTTCACCGGGAGAGCATATAACAATAGATGCCACTATTAACAGGGTTGTTGATACCTCTGGATATATCTCCGCAGATATGCATGTTCATTCTGTAAACAGCCCGGATGCTCCTGTTCCATTAATAGATAGGGTTATAACATTTATGGGAGAGGGCGTAGACCTTCTTGTTTCAACTGACCACGATTTCATTACAGATTACAAGCCAGTAATAAAATCCTTAAATGCAGAAGGTTACCTTGCAACCTTGAAGGGGGAAGAACTAACAACCTTTGACCTCGGGCATTTTAATGCTTATCCTTTGAGAATAAGTGAGGAGGTCTATCAAAATGGAGCAGTTGACTGGGCAGGAGGAAGGGGACCGAATTTAACTCCCGAGGAGATTTTCCTTTCATTAAAAAGTATGGGTGAGATAGAAAATCCAGTTGTTCAGGTGAATCATCCGAGGTCCATACTTATGGGGTATTTCACATCAATAAAACTTGATACGGATACATTGAAAACCCATCAGGACCCGGAGGTATTCAGGATGCCACCAGAGAAGTTTAATATAAAGGAGGACGACACTGGAATGTTCAGCCCTCTATTTGATGCCTTTGAAATTTATAACTCCTATGATGAGATTACTCCTGTTTTGAACGACTATTTTGCCTTCCTCAACATAGGTCTCAAGAAAACAGGGGTTGCTGTTTCTGATACCCATCACTGGTATTCTTCAGAGGCTGGAGTTCCACGAAGCCTTATATATGTAGGAAGTGATTATGATACACCTTCAAAAATTACTCCAGAGGTATTTGCAAGGGCTATTCAAGAGGGCAGGGTGATAGGAACGAATGGACCATTTATGCACCTCTGGATGGAAAAGTTAGGAGATACAAAGAAATACCTTATGGGGGACCTCGTTTCTTCACAAAAGGTTACACTTCATGTTGAGGTAAGGCTTCCTGAGTGGATAACTGTTGATACACTGGAGGTCTTTTCCAACACGCCCGATGTGTTTTCAAGAAATGGTAAACCTGTTACTACCTGGCCAAAGCCGTTGACTTTTGTTCGTATTTCATCTAAGGATTTTGTGCTTCAAGATGGACAGAAGAAATATCATTACTCAAAGTATTTTGAACTTCAGAAGGACGCATGGTTTGTTGTGGTGATAAGAGATGATAAGGACTACGGAGATAATTATCCAATGACTCCTGTTCTTTATAACCCCGATGAACTTCCATTTGCCTTTTCAAATGCCATTTTTGTTGATGCGGATGGAAATGGAAGGTTTGATCCACCAGGTGTGATTGAAACAAAATCATCTACTATGAAGGAAGAAGTAAAAGAAGAAAGGTTGATAACAGAGGAGACTGTTAAAGAACTTCTTAAAGAACTGAGAAGTATAAATCGTTGAAGGAAAGGGCAGTTTTATTCTTAATTGGTTTTGAATTCTTTATTTTTGCACACCACGAAAAGTATGACAGGGTTGATATTATTCTAATCAATGAAAACGAGGTGATAATAGAAGTTCTTGACATCACCTTCCCCTACGAAAGTTCTTATGACTCAAAAAAGTCTAAAATTGATAAAAACAGGGACGGTTTCATATCCGATGAAGAATTAAAATTGATAGCAGATGAGGATAGCCTTTTTCAACTTGCAAGGCTCTCATTGAGGTTCAACGATAAGTCTGTTTTATTAAAAAGGGTGAAAAGCGAGGTTAAAGAATGCCCGAGACAGGTTCTTAAAAATACTCCGATATCTATCTGGCACAGGTTTTATGGAAAGATAGATGGGGACATCTGCGGAACTTTTATTTTCTCTGATTCAGGAGATTTTACGAAAGGGGTTACAAAGTTTATCATAAATGGAAAATGTTCAATAGAGGAAACAAACGGGGTAGTAAAGGGAAATCATGTAATCAAGGAAATGGAACAAAAAGGAAAGAGCCTGATGATAAGGCTGAGTAAATAATGAGGCTCAAATTTAATGAAATTTTGTGCGTATAAAGTCACCAACTAAATGAGTAATACCAACAACCAGAATTCCGATGATAAGATGTTCTAAAATTATTTCCCATTTATTTCTGTTCTGAAGCCTTGCAATGTAATAACTTAAAACGCCAAGAAGAGTTAGTCCCCAGATTACAGAGATAATTATTGCTTTATCCAGAGAAAAAAACATAATAGGGACGGCAAAGGTCATGGCGAACATAAATTTTGCGATGAATGTGGAAAATGTAGAAACCCATATTTCCTTCCCTGTATGAACATTTTCAGATTCTTCTGAGATATGAATGCCAATGGCATCGGAAAGTGCGTCCGCTATAGCAATGGTTAAAATTCCACCCAAAACAGCTCCTTTTGAGTGGGTTCCTGAATGCAAGCCTACCATAAGTCCCATGGTCGTAATTATGCCTGATGTTGTTCCGAAACTGAGGCCCTTTAGAATGGAATGGTTCATGTTTTTATTTTAAAGGAAATAAATATCAGTGCAATAGATTTCAATAGAGCGAGATAAGACCATTGGTTTGAAAAAATAATTTAAAGGATGTATTTTAACAAAAAAAACTACTGAGAGGTGAATTATGTATGAAATATTGTGGAAAGTTGACCCTGAAGTGGCAAATGCAATAAAGGGTGAGATAGAGAGGCAGGAATTCAAACTGGAGCTCATTGCCTCTGAAAACTATGCGAGCAAAGCAGTTCTCATAACCATGGCTAATGTTATGAACAACAAATATGCAGAGGGATATCCGCAAAAGAGGTATTATGGAGGCTGTGAGTTCGTTGACATAGTTGAGACCCTTGCAATAGAAAGATTGAAAAAACTTTTTGGATGTGAATTTGCAAATGTCCAGCCCCATTCAGGAGCTCAGGCGAATATGGGCGTATATTTTGCCCTTCTAAATCCAGGGGATGTGATTTTGGGCATGAACCTTTCTCACGGAGGTCATCTGACACATGGAAGTCCTGTGAATTTCTCGGGGAGATTCTATAAGGTTATTCCCTATGGCGTTAATAAAGAGACCGAGACGATTGACTTTGATGAGGTGAGAAGGCTTGCCAATGAACATCGTCCGAAGATGATAGTCACAGGAGCAAGTGCGTATCCAAGGGAGATAGATTTTAAGAAATTCAGAGAGATTGCTGATGAAGTTGGGGCAATTCTTATGGCGGATATTGCGCATACCGCAGGGCTCGTTGCTGCAGGACTTCATATTTCTCCAGTTCCATACGCAGATGTCGTGACTGCTACTACCCACAAGACTTTGAGGGGACCGAGGGGAGGGATTATAATGGGAAAATCGGAATATGAAAAGAAGATAAATTCCTCTGTATTTCCTGGAACCCAGGGAGGACCATTCATGCATGTAATAGCAGCAAAGGCTGTATGCTTCAAAGAGGCTTTAAGTGATGAGTTTAAAGAGTATCAGAGGCAGGTGGTGAAAAATGCAAAAAGGCTTGCAGAGGTTTTGAAGGAGAAGGGATATAGACTTGTCTCCGGGGGCACTGATACACATCTGTTTTTAATTGACCTCACAAATAAAAACATCACCGGCAAAGAAGCAGAAGAGGCACTGGCAAAGGCAGGAATTACTGTGAACAAAAATACTATTCCCTTTGAGACAAAGCCACCTTTCATCGCAAGCGGGATAAGGATTGGAACACCCGCGGTTACAACGAGAGGGATGAAGGAAAGGGAGATGGAGATAATTGGAGAATACATAGACGAGGTTTTAAAACACAGAGAAAACGAAAAATATCTGGAAGATATAAGGGAAAAGGTTAAAAAACTTTGCATGGATTTTCCAGTTTACAGAGACCTTCTGGAGGATATTTCAAAGTGAAGAGACCGTCCTGGGATGATTATTTCATGGGGTTTGCCTTTCTCGCAAGGGAAAGGTCAACTTGTTTGAGGAGAAAAGTGGGAGCAGTGATTGTAAAGAACAAACAGATACTTGCTACAGGTTACAATGGAGCACCAAAGGGAATAACCCATTGCGAGGTGACCGGATGCCTCAGGGAGCAACTGAAGGTTCCATCAGGAGAAAGGCATGAGCTGTGCAGGGGACTTCATGCTGAGCAGAATGCCATAATTCAGGCAGCATTTCACGGCGTAAATATATCCGGGGCCGAGATATATTGCACGGAAATGCCCTGTATAATATGCGCCAAGATGATAATAAATGCTGGGATAAAAAGAATTATATATGCTCAGGGATACGCTGAAGACACAGTAACCGGAAAGCTCATGATGGATATGTTAAAAGAGGCAGGGATTGAACTGGTAAGATACGAAAAGAAAGACGATAAATAATTTTGTGAAAAAAATCGCTTGACTTTTGTTTGCTGAGAATATATACCTCTAATAGAGATACTCTATAAGAGGTAATTATGGAAGGGATAGTGAAGGGGCTTCAAGCAATAGTTGGAGAAGAGGGAGGAGTGAGATATGATTGGGAGAGCTCATTCAGAACAAAACCGAGGAGCAGTCCTTTAATTCAAATTTGTCCATCAAAGATTGAGGAGATTTCGGAAATTGTTAAATATGCAGAGGAGAATGGTTTAAAAATCTTTACCGCCTATTCTACATTTTTTCCATCCGATGTGGATTATAAAAACGGAATTATTCTGTCATTTTCCAGATTTAAGGGGTTGGAAAGGATTGAGCCAGATTCTTTAGTTGCATGGGTTAAAAGGGGTTCAAGTTTTGAGGAGATTAAGAGCGAACTCAAAAAATATAAGGGTCTGAAACTACTGGTTCCTCTCGTTTCATCTTCGGATAGTGTAGTTGAAAACTATGCGAGCAGGGCATTGCTCAAGGCATCAAACAGGTATCCGGAACTCCCTTTTGCAACCCTTCATCTTGTGCTCTCCGGTGGAAGAATAATGAAGACAGGAGAACATGCCCTTTCAGAGGATATGGGAGATAACAGGGATGACCCCGGTCCAAATCTATCAAGGTGGTTCTTTGGTTCTGATGACTATTTAGGAATTGTGTATTTATCCTGCATTTTTCTTTTTCCTGAAGGAGAAAGAGGATGTCTCGTATTTAAAACAAAAATTGAAGAACTGGGAGGGATTTACAAAGAGGTCTGCAGAAAAGAACTGGTTCAAGAGGCAATAGGAGGAGAGGGGAAAGTGTTCAGGAAGCTTACCAAAATAGATTTTGAAGATGGATTTTATGTGATATTTGGATTTGAGGGTCATCCTGACCTCGTAAAATATCAGATGAACAAAGTTTTGTCGTTAATGAAGGGAGTTGAGAGGGTTGAAGATTATGAGAAAAGGATGATGGAAGAGCTTGACAGAAACTGGATAGCAGATGGTATTGTGTCATACGGGTATCTTCCCCTTTCAAAGCTTACAGATTTTTATAATGAGGCGAAGGAGTTTGCAGAGAACATAATTTTTTCTTCCTACTCAAGAGGCGGGTGTGCTGGATTTTGTGCCTGGAACAGTGAAGATTGGACGAGAGGGCTCGTGTTAAAATTGAAAAAAGAATACTTAATGGTGGAAAGGTATCTTCCCCTTTCAGGAGGCAATAATGGATATATAAAGCTTCTCAAAAAGATAAAGGAGATGATGGATCCAGAAAAGATATTCAATCCTACAATATATGAGGGTTTGAAAGATGTGGAATCTTGAAAGAGAGAATATAAAGGAAGCATTGAAAGAGATAAGAGATGTAGTTGGTGAAAGGTTTGCTACTGATGAAAAGGCAATTCTGATAAATTATTCAAGGGATTTCACAATAGCTTCGGGAACACTTCCTCATATTGTGGCGCTTCCATCTTCCACAAAAGAAGTGAGTGATATACTAAAAATTGCCAGAAGGAGAAAAATCCCGGTCATCCCATTTTCAACCGGTTTTAACCACGGGGGACTAACGCTTCCCAGGCGGGGAGGAATTGTTCTTGACCTAAAGAGAATGAGAAAAATTGAGATAAATCCTGAAACCATGACTGCTACTATAGGTCCTGGTGTAAGAAATGCGGACCTCTACCTTGCATGCTCAGAATTTTATGCCACAGAAGGTATAAAATTAAGACCCTGTCTTCCACTTACCATGGGAAGCATTTCAACCCTTGCAAATTATATAGCGAGAGGAGGACCAGGAATAACTGTTAGATATGGATTCTCTTCTGACCTTATCTGCGGAATAACCTGGGTCCTTCCCGATGGTGAGGTGATATATCTGGGAACCCACAGTGAAGATAAAAACTTTTCACTTCCTACCAATATCTGTGAGGGACCCGATTTAATGGGAGCATTTGTCGCAGCAGATGGTGCCTTTGGGGTGTGCACCGAGATGACAATAAGGCTTGTTGCAGAGTTTCCTTTTGAGAAGCTTTTCCTTTTTGATTCAATGGAGAGGGAAAAATCTTTAGAATGCGCTCTTTCTTTTGTGAAAAGAATTGCAAGGCTGGACATAGCCGAATTCATCTATAAATCCCATACAGACCAGTTAGCAAATATGTCTCCGATGGGCAATCCTCTTGACCTCGTTGAATTATTGCCAGAGCATCCGGTTGTTGTGATAATATCTGGAAACGATGAGGAAGAGATAAAAGTAAGAGAAGAGATTTTGTTAAAGGTTGCACAGGAAGAGGGGATGTATGCAGTGGACCTTGAACTTTTAAATTCAAGCGTTGGGGAAGAAAAGGTCATTGCGCCGGAATACTGGAAGAAGATAGGACCCAGGGTTGGAGGGGTGATGAGATTTAAGGGTTCTTTTCAGTGGACTGCAGGAAATGTGAGATTTGATAGAGTAAAGGAGGTAATTGAGGAATACGAAAGACTCGTAAGAAGATACTGGATGAAAGACCCCTCTGAATCAAGAAAAAGGGCTCTTACGGGTCCGGCAATACAGGGTCCATACCCTTTTGCAAGGCTTGCTCCTCTTGAGTTTGATTTCTGGTTTGACCAGGGAAATCCCGATGACATAAAGAGAGCTACCATTATGCTGAGAAAAGTCACGGAATTGTTTGTTCATAAAGGGGCTACAATGTTCAGAAAGATGTATGGTTTTGGAGAGATTGAGTTGCCACTCACAGGCACATACTTTGATGTTCTGAAGTCCTTTAAGAGGCTTCTTGACCCGGAAAACATTATGCATCCAGATCTCCATCCAATTTATGATACATTTGTGTGATGAAGGAAGATGTTAAAAAAATAGGGGTTCTTAAACCCCTTCACTCTTTCAGGAACGATGCATGGAAGTGTGTGAAGTGCAAAGTCTGCAGTATGGCAAATCCTCAGGAGGTGAAGAACTACAGGTTTTCTTCAAACTGTATTTCCGGAAGTTATTATTTCTATGAAGGTTATTATCCTCCAGGCAGGTTTGAAATAGTAAGGGCATTGACCCTTGACCCACCGGAAATAGAAATAACGCAGGAAGTCATCAAAATAGTCTATAACTGCACACTATGCGGGTGGTGTCAGACTATATGTGGTGAGATGAAGGATCTTGAGCCCACAAATGCATTTATGGCTTTAAGGGAGTATCTTGTGAGAAATGGTTTTGGACCGCTTCCAGCCCATCTTGAGTTTATAAAAAGTATAAAAAATTACGATAATCCCTGGAATTACCCTCGCGTTCAAAGGGACAGGTGGACCAAAAAGATTGATGCGGAGGTGAAAGATGCAACTAAGGAAGAGGTTGATATTCTTTACTTTGTCGGCTGCACGGGTTCATATGACCCGGGATTTCAGGAGGTGACATTTTCAACTGTCAAAATTCTTAGCAGATACGGGTTTAAAGTTGGGATTCTTGGGAGAAACGAAAGATGTTGCGGTTCCACCATGTTGAGGGTTGGTGAGGTTCAGGAATTTGAAAGGAGGAAGGCAGAGATACTTCAGCAACTGAATGAAGTCAAGGCAAAATTTTTGGTTACTGCGTGTGCGGGTTGTTATTCCACATTCAAACACAGTTATCAGGATAAACTCAACAAGCCTGTTCTCCACATGGTTGAATTTTTGAAAAAGATTATGGAGGAAAAGGGAATAAAATTTAGAGAAGGGATACACAAAAGAATAACATACCATGACCCATGTCACCTTGGAAGGTATTTTGGAATCTATGATGTTCCGAGAGAAATAATTTCTTCCATCCCTGATATTGAGTTTGTTGAGATGGAAAGAATAAAGGAGAGGTCATGGTGCTGTGGAGCCGGGGGTGGGGTGAGGAGTGGTAATCCAGAACTTGCCTTCAACACTGCTCTTGAGAGAATAAATGAAGCAGAATACTACGGTGCCGAGTGGCTCGTTACTGCCTGTCCTTTCTGTGAGCAGAATCTGAGGGAAGCTTCAAAATCAAAAAACGGTCCCGCCGTTAAAGACCTTATAAGTATTGTTGCAGAAATTATGGAATAGATTTTATATTTGAATTTAGGTAGGAGAAAGTATAGTATTTAAGTGTGAGTAAAGGGACAAAAATAGCTCAGTTAACCGATGAGGCATATCAACTTTTTACAAAAGGCGATTATAAAAAGGCAATTGAGGTATTCAAAAAACTCGTTCAATTAAAACCCGAAAACGAGAAGAACAGGATGAAACTGGCTGAATGCTATCTGAAAATAGGGGATAAAAAATCCGCATCCCAGGAATATTTTGAGGTAGCAAGGCTCTATAAGGAGAAGGGATTCCTCGTGCAGGCTATTTCTGTAGCTAAACTTCTTTTGACCATAATGCCCGATGACAAAAGGATTGGTGAGTTTATTGACGAACTTCACAAAGAGAGGGGAATTGCGGCAAAACCCAAAGAGGAGGAATCTTCCAGGGGCGAAGAAGAAATAATAGAGATTGAAATGGAAGAAGAGGAGGTGGAGGAACAAGAGGAAGAGGTGCCGGCGATTCCGAGAATGTCCTTTTTTTCATCTCTTTCTCTTGAGGAATTCAAAGAGGTTATAAATAACCTTTCCACAAAGTCATTTTCCGCTGGTGAAGTTATAGTGGAAGAAGGCAAAGTTCTCAATGCCCTTTATATTCTTGCACACGGTGAGGTTGAAATAAGGGCAAAAGGTGAGAAAAAAGTTCTTTTTCCTGGTTCATTTATCGGACAGAAGTCCTTTTTTGAGAGGACACCCATAAGTGCGAGCGTAATTGCTCTTACAGATGTCACCCTCCTTGAACTTACTCATCAAAGCCTTGAAGAAATAATCAAAAAATATCCGAAGGTTAAAACCGCAGTGGAAGAAATCTATATAGAAAAGGTTTTTGTCCCCATTCTCAAAAACCACCCTTTATTCTCTGCTATTCCAGCAGAAGATTTACCCACTGTAGCATCATGGTTTAACATAAGAGAGTTTAGAGAAGGCGAGATTGTGATAAAGGAAGGGGAAGAGGGAAAGGCGCTTTACATAGTCAGGACCGGAGAATTTATGGTGTATAAAAAGATCGCCAGGGGAAAAGCTGTTAAGCTTGCAGTTCTTGAACCCGGTGATATTTTTGGGGAGATTTCAATTCTTACAGATGGAAAGACAACCGCAACTGTTAAGGCAATTAAGAATTCTACAGCCATGTGTCTTGAGCGTTCAAAGTTTAAAGAATTGGTAATGCTTTATCCTGTTGTGCTTGATGGGATTTCAGAGATTATGGAGAAAAGAGTTGCTATAAATAAAGCAGTGATGGAAAAGCTGCTTCAAAGAGAAGGGATAATTTAATATGAAGAAATTTTTTTTAAAGGAATTCCCATTCATCTTTTTGTTTATGCTACTTTCAGGTTTTTTTTATATAAGGGGATGTGAATTTGTAGATTTCATGGAACTTAAGTCGCTTGATTACAGGGTAAAGATAAAAGGAAGAGAAAAACCTGTTGATGATGTAGTGATAGTTGCTATTGATGAGAAAAGTATAAAGGAGATAGGAAGGTGGCCATGGTCAAGGGATGTTATAGCCCGTGGAATAGAAAAGCTTATAAATATGGGTGCAAAGGTGATAGGGTTGGATATAGTTTTTTCCGAAAGGGAAGAGTTCAGACAGAAAGAGAAGGTTATTGAGTTTCTCAATCAACTGGAAGATGAAGAATTGAAAAAAAACCTGATAAATGTGATACAAAACATAAATCCGGATAAGAAATTGATAGAGACTTTCAAAAAATTCAATGATAAGGTTGTAGCCGGTTATTTTGTATTTATGAGCGAAGAGGAGTTAGGAAGTATCAAGATGAAATGGACAGACAGGTATATAAAAAATTCTGCTGTAAATGTTATTATAAATTCCACCCCCCAAACGCCTATTCTGTTAAGGAAGGCTATAGCTGTGGAGAACAATATTCAGGAGATTGAGGCTTCAGCCACACACTTCGGCTTCTTTAATGCAGTGTCTGATAAAGATGGAATATACAGAAAAGCCCTTCTTTTATTACGCATAGGAGATTCAATATATCCGTCTCTTCCCCTTGAGATGTTGAGAGTGTATACAGGTTCAAACATAGTGGTTTATGCTACAGATGGATTCATTACAAAGATAAAAATTGGAAAGTATTCCATATTTCCAGATGAGAAGGGAACTCTTCCCCTTTCATTTCTTGGTCCAGGAAGGACATTTCCCCATTACAGCTTTACCGACATAATCAACGGAAGAATTCCGGATGAAAAAATAAATGGAAAGATGGTTTTGATAGGGGCAACTGCCATTGGAATATACGATTTGAGACCAACTCCTCTTGATGAAAGATTTCCAGGGGTTGAAATCCATGCTACTGTGATTGATAACATCCTTCAATCAAGACCACTCAGGAGATACGACTGGATGTGGGTATTTGAGTTGCTCGGAATATGGCTCATGTTTTTTATTATGGGAATGGTGTTTCTTAAAACAGGACCCCTTCCATCAATTTTCACTTCCCTTGGAATTATTTTCTTTTTTAATGCTCTTGCCTTTTATCTGTTTTTGAAGTATAGAGTATGGGTAATTCTTCTATACCCAAATATATCCCTTCTTGGTTTAACACTCCTTCTGAGTTTTTATAAGTATTTTTCCGAAGAGAGAATGAAGAAGATGGTCAGAAATGCTTTCAGCAAGTATCTTAGCGATAAGCTCGTTGACATAATTGTAAAGAACCCAGAAAAATTGCAACTTGGTGGGGAGAAAAGGGAGATAAGTGTCCTCTTTTCAGACATCAGGGGTTTTACATCAATTTCTGAAAAATTATCGCCTGAGGAAATAGCCAATCTTCTCCACGAGTATCTTACTCCCATGTCAGAAGTCATTCTTCAACACGATGGACTCCTTGATAAATACATAGGGGATGCAATAATGGCTCTCTTTGGAACCCCAGTGTGGATGGAGACACATGCAATAAAGGCATGCGAAGCGGCACTATCCATGATGAAAAAACTTGATGAGCTCAATAAATACTGGGAAAGGACGAAGGGATTAAGACTTAAAATCGGAATTGGTATAAATACCGGTGAATGTATAGTTGGAAATATGGGCTCGGATATTCTATTTGATTACACAGCCATAGGTGATACAGTAAACCTTGCATCCAGACTTGAGGGGGCTACAAAATTTTATGGAGTAGGAATAGTAGTTAGCGAGTTCACGGTTTTAAAAACTGACGGAAATTTTCTCTTCAGAGAACTTGACCTTGTGAGGGTGAAAGGAAAAGAAAAGCCTGTTAAAATCTATGAACTTATGGGAAAAGAAGTTACAGAAGAAATGAGGAAGTTCACATCTCAGTTTCACAGCGCTTTGGGTTTCTACAGGGAAGGAAAATGGGATTCTGCAATTGAGGAATTTAAAAAGTGCCTTGAGATATATTCCGACGATAAACCTTCAAAAATTTACATAGAGAGGTGTTTAAAACTTAAGGAGATGAAAATTGAAAAATGGGAAGGAATATATGAAATGGAGGTAAAATGATATGAAAGAAAAACTAAAAAAGGTTTACTTTTTAAGGGACCTTGACGATGAAGCTCTTTCCGCAGTTCAAAGCGTATGTTCGCTGAGGACCTTTTCAAAGGGTGATAAAATTATTGAGGAGGGCGAGGAATCCTATTCCATCTTCATAATAATTGATGGAAAGGTTCATGTCTATAAAAGGGACATATCCGGAGCGATGAAGTTTATGGACGAACTTGGGAGCGGTAATTTCTTTGGAGAGATAAGTTTTCTAACCGGGAAACCGAGAACTGCTACCGTTGTTGCAGCGGAGGACTGCACCCTTTACGAAATATCAAAAGATGACATGGAAAGGCTTGAGGAGTCCTATCCCCAGATAAAAAGCGTCCTCGTTGATTTCTATAAAATTCGTATTCTTGATTCCCTCATCGCATTTTCACCTCTTTTTTCTGAACTTGATGCAGATGACAGAAAGTATGTTCTTACAAAGTTCAAGCCAGATATTTATCAGCCCAATGAGGTGATAATTCAGGAAGGGACAGAGGGAGATTTTCTTTTTGTTATAAAAAGCGGAAAAGTGCTTGTGAAGACAAAGGATATTAAAGGGAGGGAGATAAAACTTGCGGAACTCGGTCCAGGAGATTTCTTCGGAGAGGTAGCTCTTATTACAAACACTCCGAGAACAGCCACTGTGGTAGCAATCACAAAGGTCGGAGTTTTAAAGATGTCAAAAGAGGATTTTCTTGAGATAATTCAACTATATCCGTCGGTTCTTGAAAAAGGCATTGAGTATGTAAAGAGAAGGGCAGAGGAAACTATAACCATCCTTCTTGATGCAAGAAAAGGAAAATACCTGGAATAAAATTGGACAGGTCATCAAAAAATTTGAAAAAAATTCTTACCCTTTATGAAATTGGCTCTCTCATCAACTCATCTCTTGAAATTACAACTATTCAGCAGAGGTCTATGGAAGCTATAACAAAGCTTGTGAAATGCGAAGCAGGTTCCCTTCTACTCCTTGACGAAAACACAAACGAACTTTATTTCCAGATAGCCCTCGGTGAGAAAGGTGAGAAGGTGAAGGAGATAAGGCTTAAGGTTGGTGAAGGGATAGCGGGATGGGTTGCAAAAGAGGGTAAAAGCCTTATCGTCCACGATGTTAGAAAGGACCCGAGGTGGTTCAGAAAGGCGGATGAAAAAACAAAATTCAGGACAAAGAACATGATATGCGTTCCTGTTAAGAGTAAAGGGAAGGTGATAGGGGTAATACAGGCAATAAATAAAAAGAGGGGTAAGTGGAATAAGGAAGACCTCAAGCTTCTTGAACATCTGAGCAATCAGTTAAGCATTGCTATAGAAAACGCAAGGCTTTATGAAGAATTGAAGAGGACATTTTTTGAGACATCACAGGCTCTGGCTGAAGCGATAGAAATGAGGGACCCTTATACCGGTGGCCATACGCAGAGGGTCATGAATTATTCAATTGCGATAGCGGAGGAAATGGGGTTAAGCAGGGAGGAAATTGAGAAAATAAGAATAGCTGCAATCCTTCATGATGTGGGAAAGATAGGTATAGAGGATTCAATCTTGAGGAAGCCTTCGGGTTTAAGTGATGAGGAATTAAAGAAGATGATGGAACATCCACAGATCGGGGAAGAGATTGTGAAGAAGGTGAGTTCATTAAAGGAAATTGCAGTTATAATAAGGGCGCATCAGGAAAGGTTTGACGGGAGGGGTTATCCTGATGGATTAAAAAACGGAGAGATTCCACTGCCTGCGAGAATAATTGCAGTTGCAGATACATTTGATGCGATGGTTACAGACAGACCCTACAGAAAGGGAATGTCTGTGAATTCAGCACTGGAAGAGCTAAAGAAAAATAAAGGCATACAGTTTGACCCCGATGTCGTTGACGCCTTTTTGAGAGTATTTGAAAAAGGGATGATAAAGTTGTAAAAAGTAATTCCGTGGAAAAAGTAAGGGCGATAGCACTTTTATCTGGTGGACTTGATTCAACTCTTTCTGCAAAGATAGTTATGAAAGAAGGAATAGAGGTTATAGGGGTTCATTTTTATACAGGATTTTCTGTGATTGAAAGGAAGAGGTTATTAGGATGTTTCAAAGAGACCATATTTTCAAAAACCATTCAGCAATTACAGATTCCCCTTGAGATAATTGATATTTCAGAGGGTTACCTTGATGTAGTGCTTAATCCAAAATATGGATATGGAGCAAATGCCAATCCCTGTCTTGACTGTAAAATTTACATGTTTAAAAAGGCTAAAGAGCTTTTAGAGGAATTTAATGCAAAGTTTATTGTCACCGGTGAGGTTCTTGGACAGCGTCCAATGTCCCAGCAGAGGCATCAGCTCATGATTATTGAAAAAGAAACAGGTTTAAAAGGTCTTATTTTGAGACCCCTTTCCCAGAAACTCCTGCCAGAAACTATCCCGGAAAAAGAGGGATGGGTAAAAAGGGAGAATTTGTATGACATAAGGGGAAGGTCAAGGAAGGTCCAGATGAAGCTCGCTGAAGAACTTGGTATTAAGGAATATCCACAACCTGCGGGTGGATGCTGTTTTCTTACCGAGGAAACTTATGGGAGGCGATTTTTTGATTATTTAAAGTATAATGCAAAGGAGAGATTCACGAGAAAAGAGGCTATGCTTCTTGCTTTTGGAAGGCACTTTCGGATAAGTGAAAAAACGAAGGCAATTGTTGGAAGAAATGAAAAGGAAAACAGGGTCCTTCAGCAACTTTCAGAAGGAAAGATGATGTGTTATCCGAAAGATATGAAGGGACCTGTAATGCTCCTTGACCAGTCTGCAGATGATGATGAATTGAAAAAGGCTTGCGGAATACTTGCGAGGTATTGTAAGAAAGGAGAAGAAAAGGTATTGATAAAAGTTCTTTCAAAAGAAGGCGAGAAAGAGGTTCTCATAGAGCCTTTAGAAGATAAAGAAATTGAAACGATGAGGATTTAAAATATGGCTGAAAAGGAAATGACCTTTCTTGAACATCTTGAGGAATTGAGGCAAAGAATAATAATCTCTCTTGTAGCGGTTGGCTTATTTTTCGTAATAAGTTATATATTTTCAGAACACATCCTCCGTTTCATACTCCTTCCATATATTAAAAATGTGAGCAAGAATCCACTTGTCTTCATAACTCCAGTTGAGGCATTTTTGACCTATCTCAAAGTTGCTTTTTTCTCAGGTATATTTTTTGCAAGTCCTGTTATTCTTTATGAATTCTGGGCTTTTGTATCTCCTGCCCTTTATCCTCATGAAAAGAAGGTTGCCCTCCCGACCCTTCTTCTTTCAGTAATTTTCTTCGTTGGAGGCTGTGCCTTCTGCTATTTTATTGTTCTGCCAATTGGAATTAGATACCTTATTGTAGGCTTTTCCTCTGACATGCTTTCTCCAATGATATCGGTTGGGAAATATCTTTCTTTCTCCTTGATTTTTATTCTCGCTTTCGGGCTCATTTTTGAAACACCCATTGTGCTTTTCTTCATGAACAGGCTTGGACTTATCCAGCTTGAGACCCTGACAAAGAACAGGAGAGTTGTCATAGTTATCATATTTATAATTGCTGCTATTCTAACGCCTCCGGATGTTGTAAGTCAGATTTTGCTCGCAGTTCCACTCTTAATCCTTTTTGAACTTACAATTCTTGCAATAAAAATTTTTGGCAGGAAAAAATAAACATCCTCAGCTCCTCTTTTTCTTTTTTGACTTTACTCCCTCCTTTATCAGCTTTTTCCCGCCCCTTTTTAAGGAGAGGGGGGCGGAATTTCTTCAGCGTGAATAGAGCTATCTTATCCCAGTCCCAGTTTTCCAGGGTTCATTATTCCATACGGGTCAATTGCCATCTTTATCTTTTTCATAAGTTCTAAATATCCCTTGTCAGTTCTTTCCCATACAATAGGAGCGAGCCATGATGGCATTTTGTAAGGGACATAACCTTTATCAAGAAGACATTCTGCGAGACTTTTGAGGCATTCCCTCACCCTCTTTTTTTCTTCTTCATCATACCTTTTAAAAGGAATGATAAATCTCAAAACCTGATAGTGCCCTTCTTTCATTGACCTTGCGACGAGAAGAGGTGGAAATCCGTATTTTTTAAGAATTTTTGCTCCCCCTTCTGCTCCCTCCACCCATCTTTTACCTGGTCCATAACTTCCAATCCATGTCAATCCTCCTCCCCTGTCAAGGAGAAAATCAAGAGTTGTTGGAAATTCTGAAAATTTTGAGTATTCAGGAAATGTTTTAACCATCAGTTCTACATCAAGGGGTTCTTCCACTTCACCTTTCATATCTTTTATAACCTCCTTCAATAACCTTTCCTTCACCTTTATTTCCTCTTCCGAATTTCCACTCATCTCAACGAAAAGCATGAATTCAGGGTCATCATTTGATTTTTCAATTCTTCCGTCCCTCAAGAAAAACATCTTCCCTGCAACCCATGAAAAGCCTGCAATTTCGTCAAAGGTTCTCATCCTTGAGTATTTCATTATGAGATTATAGGCAGAGGAATATGTATATGTGAGGATGAGAAATCTTTTTCTGAAGGGTAAAGCAGGGATGAGCATTAAAGCCCCTTTAGTGACAACCCCTGTTGTTCCCTGCCACGAAATAAAAAGTCCGCAGAGGTCAGGAAGGGGAGCTCTTGAGAACCATGATTCACTAACTGCCTTTCCTCCTATTCTTGCAACTGTTCCATCTGGAAGAACAACCTCAAGCCCCTGAATCCACTCTGACATTGCTCCATATCTCGTTGATAGATTATTCAGACCGTCAAGGAGTGCATTTGCAAGAACTGAGGTATAGGGTGGAGCAAGCGGGTATGAGTAAATAAGTGATGGATGGTTTTTATCCAGATACGCCTTAAGTTCTCCGAATGTAACCCCGGGTTCAACGACCATATACATGTCTTCTTCATCAACCTCTATCTTTTTCATTCTTTTCATGTCCATTACAATTCCACCCCTCTCCGGAATTGTTAGACCTCCTACATTGTTGCCTGTGACAAATGGAACAAGAGGGATTTTGAACTCATTTGCTATTTTTACTATTTCAACTACTTCCTCAAATTTTTCTGGAAGGACAACAATATCTGGCAGGGAGGGTTCATTTTCGGTCATGTCCTGCGAATATATGTAAAGGACATCCGGCTCAGTGCTTACCCTTTCTTTTCCAAGGAGGTTTACCAGTTTTTCTTTAACCCTTTCTATTTTTCACTCCTCAAAACCGAATTAATGATTTTTAAAAAATGGAGGAGGGTAAGAGGATTTCCACGAATTTTCAATTCTCCCTTAAAAAACGGAAAAAATGGACTTTTTGAAGTGAGAGAGAGGAATGTGCCAAGGCTTCCTTCAATCAGGCAGTTTGTTTTATCTGATATTCCATTTTTTATCTCCAGAAGACCTTCTTTAAAGATAAGGGTAGAAGCCATTTTTCCTGCTTTTATTCCCACGCTAAAATTTCTTTTCACATTGATTGACTTTCCCTTCTTGAGGAAGAGTTCCCTTAGTATGAGTGCGAGGATGTTTAGTTTTCCTGGCTCGGGATTTGATATAACCTCCATTTATTTGTTCTTTTTCTTGTTCAGATAATCTTCAATAGCCTTTTTCAAGGCATCTTCCGCGAGAAGGGAGCAGTGCATCTTTATAGGAGGAAGTCCATCAAGTGCATCTGCAATATCTTTCTTTGATATTTTCAAAGCATCTTCAACCTTTTTTCCCTTGGCAAGTTCTGTCATCATTGAACTTGTCGCTATTGCTGCTGCGCATCCAAAAGTTTGAAACTTTATATCTTCAATCACATCGTCTTTTACCTTTATGTAAACAGTCATCATGTCTCCACACTTAGGATTTCCAGCCTCGCCAACTCCGTCTGCATCCTCTATAACTCCGACATTCCTGGGATTTTTAAAATGTTCAAGAAGTTTTTCGCTATACATTATTTCCCTCCTTTTGCCTTTCTATAAAGTGGGGAGTATGATCTTAACTTCTCAATTATGGGAGGAAGAACCTCAAGCACATAATCAATATCTTCTTCGGTAGTATCCCTTCCAAGGCTGAAACGGACAGAGCCATGGGCTACCTCATGGGGGATTCCCATTGCTGTTAGAACATGGGACGGGTCCAGAGTTCCTGATGTGCATGCAGAACCAGATGATGCTGCTATTCCTTCCATATCAAGATTGAGAAGTATTGATTCGCCTTCAACATAAAGGAAGCTGACATTAAGGGTTGTGGGAACCCTCTTTTCAGGATGTCCGTTCAGTTTGACATCAGGAATCTTTTCCATTATACCCTTTTCGAGTTTATCCCTCAATCTCCTTACCCTTTCAGCCACTTCATTCAAATCCCTTTTGGCTATTTCACAGGCTTTCCCGAACCCAACTATTCCAATCATGTTTTCCGTTCCCGCCCTTCTGTTCTTTTCCTGATGACCGCCGGTAATGAGTGGTTCAATTTTTAATCCCTTTCTTATATAGAGAGCTCCAACCCCTTTCGGAGCATAAATTTTATGGGCAGAAATACTCAAAAGGTCCACTCCCAGTTTTTTTACATCCACCTCTATTTTTCCGAGAGCTTGAACAGCATCGCAGTGGAATGGGATATTATTTTCCTTTGCAATTGAGGCAAGTTCCTCTACAGGATAAATGTTTCCTATCTCGTTATTTGCCATCATGATGGAAACGAGAATGGTGTTTTTCTTTATAGATTTCTTTAAATCTTCCGGGTCAATCATTCCATAGCTGTCAACCGGAAGATATGTGACTTCAAACCCCTTCTTTTCAAGGTATTTACAGGTATTCAAAACCGATGGATGCTCAACTGAAGATGTGATTATGTGTCCCTTCTTTTCAAGATTCTGAAAGGCAATCCCCTTTATTGCCATATTATTGGCTTCTGTTCCACTTCCAGTGAAAACAATTTCTGAAGGGTCTGCATTTATAAGCTCTGCCACCCTTTCTCTGGCATCTTCAAGAGCCTTCTTTGCCTCCCTTCCAGCCCAGTGGATGCTTGATGGATTTCCGAACTTTTCGTTCAGAAACTCCATTATGGTTTCTCTTACTTCAGGATGGATTGGAGTAGTAGCATTGTTGTCCAGATAAACCTTTCTCATGTTTTTAAGTATAATCCTGAAAACATATAAGTCAAGAGAACAAAAAGGACATTCTAACAAAACCCTTACAACCCCGGTTTTAAAGAATATCGGGTTTGGAAATTATCACTCAATAAATTACTTTTTTTCTACTTATCAGGCATTTTTTCAGTCGAAGAATTAAACAAAGATATGAACTCCTCCACAGAGAGCTCTTCGGGTCTTTTCCGGGCTAATTCTTCAGGGATTTTTACTCCGAGAGTTTTTAGGGCGTTTTTCAATGTTTTCCTCCTCTGGGAGAATGCCTTTCTGACAAAGGCGGAAAATTCTGGAAATTTTTCGTAAGGGATGAGGGGTTCCTCCCTTTTTCTTAAGAATACAAAAGCAGAGTCTATCTTAGGAGGGGGGCTGAAGGAGTTTTTTGATATAAAAAATTTTATTTCGGGTTCTGCAAGAACATTTATGTTTATTGTTATTGCGCCGTAACTTTCACTCTTTGGTTGTGCGATCAGCCTTTCCGCATATTCTTTTTGAAGGGTTAAATAAATCTCTTTTATTTCGTGTTTTAATAGGAGGTTAAAAATTAAAGGGGTGGTGAGGTAATAGGGGATGTTTGCTACGACCTTATTTGGATAATCGGATGGGTCGAGGAAGGAAAAATCAATTTTCAGGAAATCTCCTTTTGTGAGGATCAGGTTTTCCGAAAATCTGAATTTGTTTCTCAATTTTTCATAGAGATATTCGTCTATTTCACAGGCAATTACTTTCCTCGCCTTCATGAGCAGGAACGCTGTGAGAGCGCCATCTCCTGCTCCTATTTCAAGGACATTATCATTCTCATTTATCTCTGCAGATTGGACAATTTTTTTTAATATATTTTTATCCCTTAAAAAGTGCTGTCCTAATTTTCTTCCCAATTTCAATCTCCTTCCAGCGGGAATAGATATCCACATCTATACTGTCTGCGTATCCCATCTGAAGGTATTTAAGCCCGGTATATGCAACCATTGCTCCGTTATCTGTGCATAATCTCGGAGAGGGAATAAACACATCTGCGTCCATTTCTTCTGAAAGAGATTTAGCCTTTTCTCTTAACCTTGAGTTTGATGCCACTCCTCCTGCTATTACAATCCTTTTTGCCCTTTTCATCTCAACCGCCCTTTTGAGTTTATTGAATACTGTATCAAGCACTGCTTCCTGAAAGGAAGCGCACAGGTCTTCAATTCTGATGCTGTTTTCCTTTTTGATTAAGGTTATGAGAGCGGTTTTTAATCCGCTAAAACTCATGTTTAAATCCGGAGAGCTTTCCATAGCACGAGGAAATTTATATCTATCAGGGTCTCCATTTCTGGAAAGCCTGTCTATTACTGGACCACCGGGGTATCCGAGTCCCAACGCCTTTGAAGCCTTATCAAATGCCTCTCCTGCCGCGTCGTCAAGGGTTTTTCCAAGAAGCTCCATCTTCCCGATACCTTCTACGAAGAATATTGATGTATGACCTCCAGAAATTACAAGTCCTATAAAGGGATATTCAACATTTTTTTCAAGAAAGATTGCATTGATATGTGCTTCAAGGTGGTCAATTCCTACAAAGGGGAGGTTAAGGGAGATGGATATGGATTTTGCAAAGGACACTCCAGTCAAAAGAGCTCCCATAAGTCCTGGACCTATTGTGCATGCAACCGCATTTATTTCCATTATTTCGCATTTTGCCTTCTCAAGAACTTCTTTAAGTGCAACAGGCAGAACCTCTATATGTCTCCTTGCTGCAACTTCAGGGACCACCCCTCCGAATTTTGAATGGATGAAATCCTGAATGTAAAGAACATCTCCGAGAATTTTCCCGTTTTCGTCAACAATTGCAACTCCGGTTTCATCACAGGATGTTTCAATTCCGAGGATTTTTATGCTCATGATGGATTTTAGATTTCAATCAGCCCATAACTTCAGAAAGGATGGCGAGGTCTGATTCATTTCCTTCTATCTGTATAAGTCCTGAATTTATCGCAGTGACTCCATCAAGTTCTTTTGTTACAAGTTTCATCAAAACGAGGTCGTATGTTTTTATTATGCAGGTTGGAGATTCGCATCTTCCCTTTTTCACATTCATCTCACCGTCCTTTATTTCAATACACCATTCACCGCTATTTTTGCCATGGACTATATACTGGAGACAGGCATTCCATCTTCCCGCTTTTTCTTTGTTGAACCTTGATGGAAAAGCCTGGAATATAAAATCAAGATTTATTTCAGGCACATTTTCAAGGTCTGAAAAAGTTATTATTCCTCTTCCTTCTCTCAGTTCCTTCTTCATAACCTTCCCAACCGGATTTGTGGGAAGTCCTATGACGAATTCAACAATTCTTGGAACCTTATAATCTGCAAGGTGCTTTGAAGCAAACTCTATTATTTCTTCTTCTGTGATTTTTTCTCCTATTTTAGGAACTATAAATGCTTTCACCTCTTCTCCGTGTAGTTCATGTTTCACACCTATTACAGCTGCATCGTGAACCTTCGGATGCTGATGAAGGACATCTTCCACTTCCTTTGGATATATGTTCTCTCCGCCTTTTATTATCATGTCCTTTGACCTGTCAACAATGTAAAAGAAGCCTTCCTCATCCATGTATCCAATGTCTCCTGTATGAAGCCATCCGTCTTTCAATGTCTTTTTGGTTTCTTCCTCTTTTCCGAAGTATCCAACCATTACATTGTCTCCCCTTATAACTATCTCTCCAATTTGGTTTGGTCCAAGGAAATTTCCATTCTCATCCATTATCCTTACTTCCTGTCCGGGAAGGGCTGGACCTATTGAGCCAATTTTCTTCTTTCCTCCTCTTCTGTGGAGGGTGCTTGCCACAGTTCCCTCAGTTAGTCCATACCCTTCAAGAATTTCTATCCCGAATTCCTTTTCAAACTCTACTATCCTTTCAGCTGGCATGGGAGCAGCACCGCATACACCGAACTTTAAAGAAGAAAGGTCGTATTTTTTGACTGTATCCTTTGCTTCAAGAAGGATTTTGTAAACCTTTGGGACTGCACTGAAAAATGTGCATTTATATCTTTCTACCGTTGGTCCGAATTCACGGACAGAAAATTTTCTCAAAAGTGCTATTTTGAATCCCCTGTATATACCGCTCAGCATTGACATCATGGCATTCACATGGAACAACGGAAGGAAGATGAGAGCGCATTCATCCTCTTCTGCTTCATCTCCTCTTTCCGGAGCAAGAGCCATTTTTATTCCTGCTAATGTATAGCAGGTGTTCCAGTGTGTAAGGATAGCACCCTTTGGTTTTCCTGTTGTTCCAGATGTATAGAATATGAATGCATGGTCGTTTTTCTCAATTGGAATTTCCTGCAATTCATCTTTTTCTTCAGAAATAATTTTTGAGTAGGATATACTTCCTTCTGATGGGGTTTCACCGAATTCTATTATATATTTGAGGTATTTTAGTTCATTTTTTATTCCAGAAATGACAGGGATAAACTGACTTTCCAGGACAATCACCTTTCCCATTGAATCATTGAGTTCATACTCAAGCTCAAAGGGTTTCAGAAGCGTGTTAATAGGACAGGCAATGGCTCCGATTTTTACTGCTGCACAGGTTGCGATGAGATGTTCGGGAGAGTTCGTCATGTATATGTAAACCACATCACCTTTTTTAATACCAAGTTTTAGAAGTCCGTTGGCAAATCTATTTACAAGCCTGTTGAACTCTCCAAATGTGATTTCCCTTCCGTAAAAGAAGATATAAGGTCTTTTTTCACTTTCTATAGCCCTTCTTTCTATCATTTCCCTTATGTTCTGGTATCTTACCTCAACTTTTTCCATTTTTTTTCCTCCTCCATTTTTTGTTAATCTTATAAAACTTCTCTCTGAGTGTCAAGGATATTGGTGTAGACACACACGGACATTGTTACCAGGGGGAGGGGGGTTGGAAATTTGAGTTAGAAGGTATAAAATTGGATAAAGAGGTTGCCTTTTTTGTGATAGAGAGTGCGTTGAGGTCAATGGGAATAAGG
>Ga0272445_1000202_pt1 | contig 58772 bp, 55 predicted proteins | sample YNPCB0031_FD_194404 | JGI IMG/M metagenome (GOLD analysis project Ga0272445, IMG submission 194404) | Hot spring sediment microbial communities from Yellowstone National Park, WY, United States - YNP-CB-003-1 | ecosystem: Environmental > Aquatic > Thermal springs > Hot (42-90C) > Sediment...
CATATACAACACTATAAACACCAAGCTTAACCTCATCTATAGAGGCTATTTTAACATTTAGATTAAGTTCATCTATGAACTCATATCTTAAATCATCAATCCAGTCGTAAAACCCGCATGAATAGCAAAATGAGCCTGTAAATTCAACGATGATTTTAGATTTATTAACAAATACTAATCGAGCATTTGCTTCTTTACCTCTATACATATTATACCTATCAATAGCTCTCAACACTTTACTAACAAAATCTTCACTATGCATAGTCTAAATTATAAACTTTGGGAATAAGCTTTTCTGAGGCTCTAGTTAATACTATCAAGCTAGGCTTTGAGTTATATGAATTTAATGTATGCAGCTTTGCAATATCGCTACAGCTAAGAATAGAATAAACCATGACGTTTATGATTCGTTTATTTCTAGAGTTAAGCTCTCTATAGGTATTTCTGGTAACTTCTCCTTAATCCTTTGATCTGCAACTACCGATGCTTCCCTAAGTATTTTTTCAGCCTCGTTCACTATTGCCTCTCTATATAGGCTTGAGGATGCCTCCGCTATTTCAATCATAACCGACTTAATATTTTCGAATACTTCTGATAGTTTGGTCGATAATTTAGGTATAGAATCTACAAACTCTGGTTTTAGTGTATCTACTAGTGTTTGTAGAGGAATAATTGCAGCTACAACATCACTAAAGCTTCTAACTGTTTCTAGCCTTAATAAAGCAACGTCTAAAACAAGCTCTGTCTTAACTATAAGCTTACATATCTTCCTAACTTCTACATATTCACTAATATACATTTTAAGCTTCTCTAAATCGCCTTTAACCTTAGCTTCAACAATGCAATTATGTATGCTCCCAGCCATAGCCTCAAGCTTAGTTCTACTATGGGATAATCTACTTTTCTGAACATTTAACCTAATGAGTGTATTTATGATCTGTCTTCTTATTGGTATTGGATTGATCCTCCTATAAATTCTTTCCCATAAGCTAAGCCTACTTTTACTTACCAGATTTGATAATGAATTAAAGCCCATTAAACCCTCTATAAACTAGGATTTGCTACTTATAAGAGTTATGAAGGCTAAATTTACTAACTCTGAAAGCGTAAACTTTAGCTTACACAGTCCTTTGTAAAATTCAGCTTGAAGCCTTATTCAAGCTGGGGCAGGTGAAGAAGTTTAACGTAGGGCTTCCTCAAGACTATGAGCCAAATCCAAACTCCTCATGGAATAATGGCTGGTAGTTCTTGAAGGTACTTACTTAAGTGAAGGCTTAATAAAATACTTTTAGGAATATGCCTTAACTTAGGAGAAAGGATATTTAAACTTATCATGATTTTCTCCATGATTAAATAAGTCTTCTCGTAGGTAGTGATGAAAGAGCATACCTAACATCTTACAACTATCAGCAACCACTTGTCATATTATTAAGATAGTTTAACAATAACGTTTCAGCATGTAGAGCTATGGAGATTAAATAAGCAGCATACTAAACTTGCAACGCAGAAATGCTAGCTACTGTTCATTTTAATGTAGATTTCAATCTCATTCATTTTTTCAGGTGTACCTTTAAGGGTCTTCAAGTAGGCTACTACTATATTTTTTAAAATTTCTTTTGGAAACCTACCTAGATTAAGTTTTAAGTTATTAATTCTAACTATAACATCACTTTGATACTTAGTACACCTATAAATACTATTTACACCATTAATAATGCTTTTAGCAAAATCTAAACATGTAGAATATCCACATAACTTACAGTTCAAATTTGGAAGAATGCTTACTAAAGCTTTCAGCGCTACATCCTCAAATAATTTACTTAAAGCATTATGGTCGTTAAGCGGTAATACATTACTTCCTGGAAATACTTCTTTAGCCTTATCTATAAGGTCTTCGGGAACTATAGCTGCAATCACATCACCATTAAACCTAAAGCTTAAATCATCAGAAGTTCTAGCAACAATTATCTTAGGAAGACTTGATTCTCTAAATCCTTCAACAACTACTACACCATCAATACCTCTACTAAAATATTCAACATCAAAAGCTGCCTTACCCATAGTTAAGGTAAAATCGTTAGAAACAGTAATTACATTATCTGCTCCCATATTAAAATACTTTAAAGAATCTTTATCATCTAAGTCTATTTTATGTGCATGCTTAACAACAATAACAGGAATGTTCCTATCCTTCAGATACTTCACAATTCTTAAGCCCAGCTCAGTCTTCCCAACTCCTCTCCTCTTACCAATAATTGCAAAAGCATTCATAATTAACATCATCAAATAACTCCACAATATTTAAATTTTCCATCAACTCTAATAGCTCTGTAAACTTAAGTATGTTGATCATCCATTATGAGTGGTTTTCTAAAATTCATAGATTAAAACTCTGCTTATTCATATCTCATTACGTGCACGGCGTATAGTCTATATTTGACTCATCAACAAATGGTTGGGCGTGGCAACTTAAGAAGTTGGATACATATGTTAGGTTACCAGGTTCAAAGTAGGCTTAATTATTATTGCTGTGGAGTAGGATTTAGAATAATAGTCTACCTAACAAGATCGTATAAGAGCTATCTTTTATTGGATTTCATTCGTAGGTAAGAGAAGCTCTGGATATAGGTTAAGTTTGCGGAGCCGCTACCTAAATGTGGGGGGAAGATTCCAGCAAACTTGCTGTATAGTAGGAATACTTAAATTTACTTGTTGATAGCTTATAGTTATAGGTGTTGGCTTGAATATTGACTATGTGTTAGTTTGTCCGAGATGTAAATTGGAATATAGAGAGGAGCCGAACATATATAGATGTAGTAGATGTGGCGTACAGCTTGAATATAGATACAGTCTAGAAAATATTGATTTTTACAGTGTTTTAGATAATATTGAGTCGATATGGAGGTATAGAAGGCTCCTGCCTAAAATCAATAACATAGTTAGCTTAGGTGAGGGGTTTACCCCAACATATCCTATTAGGAGGTTAAAGAATAGTTTAAGAATAAAAATTAGGGAGGTCTACGTAAAGGATGATTCAAGAAACCCTACAGGCTCATTTAGAGATAGAGCTGCTTCAATAGTATCATCTAGAGCTGTTGACTGGAATTATGAAGCAGTAGTCTGCGCATCAAATGGCAATATGGGTGCATCTCTAGCTGCTTATGTAGCTAAAGCAGGTCTTACATGCTATATATATGCTCCAATGTATGTTGATATTGGAAAATTGGCGCAAATAATAATGTATGGTGGAATTATAGAGCAGGTTGGTGAAACGCTTGATGAGGCGATATTGAGAGCTATAAAGGCGGAGAGAAACAACTGGTATCAGGGAACACCTGAGCTTAATCCATTATCTATTGAGGCGCAGAAAACAATTGCGTATGAATTAATTGAGCAGATAGGGGTGCCTAACTGGATTATATGTCCAACAGGTAGTGGGTCGATAATTTACTCAATTTGGAAAGGATTTAATGAAGCTTACGACATGGGGTTAATAAAGAGAAAACCTAGACTTATAGCTGTGCAGGCAGATGGATGTTCCCCAATAGTTACAGCATTTCTAAAATCTTCAGAAATAGTTAAGATTAGGAAACCTCAAACAATAGCTTCGGGAATATGCGTTGCAAATCCACTCTACGGCGTTAAGGCATTAGAGGCCTTAAAGGACAGTAGAGGAATAGCTGTATCAGTCTCGGATGAGGATATTTTAAGAAGTCAGAAAAACCTATCGAAGCTTGAAGGATTATTTGTAGAGCCTGCTGCAGCATCTACAATTGCGGCTCTTGAAAAGCTTTCAAGTCAGGAAGTATTTGAAAAGGATGAGACAGTATTATGCTTCATAAGTGGAAGCGGGCTTAAAACAATAGATCTTATTGGAGCCTATGAGAAAGGATGGGGAAGATTCAACATATATGCATCAACAAAGGTTAAGATACTAAATGTTTTAAAAATAAGAGGGATGCATGGCTACGAAATATGGAAGAGTATTGGGAAAATAATGAAGATACAAGCAGTATATCAACATCTAAACGAATTGGAAAAGCTGGGATTAATTAAGTCCCAAATAGTTGGAAGAAGGAGGATATATTCACTAACCGGTAAGGGGGAGAATTTATTAAAAGCTGTTGAAGAGATAAAGACATTATTAACTACTTAGAAAAGTTTACCTCTGTTTTTTAAGCTGCTTGAATACATAGTAGAGAATTGATGCTAAAACTAGAATTAGTAAAGCATAAATCATTGACTGTACAAACCATACTTCAAGAATACCAAACGGTGTTAACTGTACGGAATATATTCTCAACTCTACATCAAAGCTATTAAAAGACTCTATAAACAGCATTGAACGTGGTACTCCGCCAACGTATGCCTGAGCCAAATATTTAGAGCCGAATAAACCGTTAAATTGAGCTACACCACTTTCATCAGTATCCTTAATCCATGTATAGCTTTTAGAGTCAAACACTGCAGTAATATTAACTGGAATACGTGGTAATGGATTACCATAAGCATCCAAAACCCTTACAACTCCATTAATATTTACAGGACATATTAAAACATGACTTATATGTAAGGATGTTCCAGGTATATTAACCAAATCCGCATTCGACTTAACGCTAAAAACCCTAGAGTCCTTAACTACTTCAAACTCAGCCATAACAACATATTTACCAGGCCATAAATCACTAAATAAAGCATAACCACTACTAGCTACTGTCTCCACTGGATTACCTATCATTAAGTCATAGATTAAAACCTTAGAGTTAAGTACCGGATTACCGTTTAAATCAATACATCTAACAGCTAGAGAGGGTAGAGGAATATTCCTAATTTCATAAACTATAGATGGCTTAGTATAATTGGTTAGATCCATTAAGTAACTACCTATTGGAACCCCTTCACGCCACAGGTTAATAACGTATTTTGATGGTGGGACCTGCCTTATTGCTTCACCTATAGATATATTAGATGCTAGAACTTGCCCATCATGTAATAGATCGGCTTTAACCTGATTTATAGACCTATTATACTTATCGAAAACAGATAATGTAACATCAATAACTCTACAGTTTATTACTAAACTCAAATCTGTATGTACCGTAATCTCTTCTACAGCTACCGGAATATTAAATCTTTTAACAGTTAACACATAGCTACCCTCCGGAATTTGAGTTATTGTAAGCCCCCCACCATCCACATTAAAACTTTTAATTTCCAAATTATTCCTCTTTAAAACTAAGGTAGCATTACTAACTATTCTACTAGCTGAGTCGATAAGCTTAATATTTAAATTATAAAGTAGAGATTGAATAACTATACTTCTAGATTTATTCATATGTACTGTTGTTACGTTAATACTTACCGGGATATCGTAGACTTTAAGGTTTAGACCTATATCCGTGAAGCCTAATAGATAGTCTATAGGTACCTGTTTAAACAGAGCTACGCCCTTACTAACCCTTACAGAACCGTACAAATAGTTATTAATCGTAGCTTCCAATACTCCTTCATTAACTGTACGTCCATTCTGATCTATAATACTAACATTTAAGTCTCCAACTTTACACTTAATACTGAGCTTAGAGGTTGAATTCATATGGTAAGATACTAGTTTACATTTCTCCTCAGCTATGGTTATATTGAATTTCAACACCTTAAAGACGTAGCCTCCATAAGGCAGGTCTTGAACCACGTATTTTCCATTAGGACCTACCAGTACCTTATCTATGAGGATACCATCATCCCTATATATTTTTAAAGTTACATTTCCAACAGGAACGTCTGGATTTATCTCTTCAACTGTTACTACTGGTAGATCTAAGACATCACATATTAACGTTAAATTCCTACTTCCTACAAGCTCCACTGCAGATTTACCTACAAGTATGTTAAACCTATAAACTTCAACATAATACTTCCCTGTAGATAATGTGAAAACATAACCTATTGTAAGTGGATCTAATATGCTTCCCGAATAGTTTGGACTGCTAAGATTTGCAATAATAACTCCTTCAGAATTCCTCAACACTATACTTCCCGTTAGAAAGGGGCTCTTACCATCTCCCTTACGTGTATAAACAATAAGAACTTCATCATTTAAACTGTTAGCTATAGGTATTGATACTACAACAAGAAGCATAGCCAATACAGCTACTACAAGCTTTATATAGCTCATCGCTTTCAACCTATAAGCTGGTTGATCCTTCTCAAATTTAAATTTAGCGTAGTAATTATGGGTTGATAGCTTAAGGAGATGTATTATTCTACCGTTTCTGTAATTACGGCTATATGCTACTTGCAGATTCTTAACTTCATATTTATACAGCTATCTTGCTAATGGTTTTCTAATAGTTGTTACAGTTCCATCAGCTATCCCAATTACCTTCATCTCCTCAGCATTACACCATACTTCGTTTACAGGTACGCTTTCAGATGGCATTGCCTTATATATAAACTTCCGCTTCCCAGCAACAACCCCCTCAACCTCATCTGTTATGTTCAAAATCTTCATTGTTTCAGGGTTTATTTTAGCATATCCTTTAGGAACATCATCCCTACTTCTAACCTTCAGTCTCTTCTCAACCCATTTTTGCATAGCCATAAGAAACCATATTAAGCTAGCCTAATCTATTATTTAAATTTTAACGCCCTTCTCTATGAAGTCCCTTATGAAGCTGGGTAATTCATCGATTTTCACCCTAATTTGCTTCCACGTATCTCTATCTCTTACTGTTACAGTATCGTCCTCCAGTGTTTGTCCATCAATTGTTACTGCAATCGGTATTCCGATTTCATCAGCTCTAGCATATCTTCTACCTATACTTCCCCTATCATCATACTCCACCATAAATCCCTTACTTCTCAGCATCCTACATACATGTATAGCTTTATCCGGTATTCCTCCCCTATTTACTAGAGGTAATACTACCACCTGTATTGGAGCTATATCTCTTGGTAGTTTTAAAACTACCCTGTTATTAACTTCACTATAAGCATTCTCCATTACTACATATACTAGCCTCTCAAGCCCAAACGACGGCTCAGCCACATCCGGAATGAATTTTCTAATATTACTTAGAGTTTTGCCTATTTTAAAGTCAACAATATCCCTTGTAATTTCAAACCCTCTAACATTGTATTTACCTAGCTCATCCAAGGCTTTTTTAAGAAAGTTAGGATCAATCCCCCTTAATACTTTAATAACATTATCAAAGTCTTTAGGATATCTTTCCTTAATTAAGTCCATCTTCGGTATAACTTCGATAGTCTCAACATCTACCTGGTGGTTAAGCTTTTTATGCACATACATTTCTTGACCGCTAAAAACCATATGTCTTCTAAGATCATAATCTGTTCTATATGCATGACCTGAAACCTCAATCCACCCCCATTTATCTACAAGTACTTGCTGATCATATGTTTGAGCTGAGTAATGTGCTCTCTCAGATTTAAGCTTAGCTATGAACCGCTGTTTATTTTCACTAACGCCAAGCTCTAAAACAAATTTCTTCGCTAAAACCATAAAATAGGCATTCCAGGGATTTAGGATATATCTCTCCTTTAAAGCTTCCCCAACAGTTACTTCAATCTCCTCCTCAACACCCTTTTCCACCATAGCCTCCGGCAACAATCTCAACTTCTCATTCAAATACTCATTTATGAGCTCACAGGATGGATCATTCCTATCGAAAAATAGCTCTAACTCCATTATTGTAAATTCTCTAAGTCTTATTAGCCCTTGTCTAGGCGATATTTCATTACGTAGAACTTTTCCAATTTGAGCAATACCTATAGGAAGCTTCTCCCTCTGTGTTCTAAACACCCTCATGAATGTTGTAAACATTCCTTGAGCTGCTTCAGGTCTAGCATATCCAATACTTTCAGCATATGGACCTATGTTTGTCTTAAATAGTAGTAGAAATGTTTTAACATCGCTAAGCTCCCCTCCACATTCAGGACATCTCACACTTCTACTTTTAATAATCTCTGCAAGCTGAATTGGGGTATAGCCCTCTAAATTCTTTAATCCAGTAGCTACCTCAATTAAGTGGTCAGCTCTAAACTTTCTCCTACAGCTTAAACACTCAACAATAGTATCAGTAAAATGCTGTAGATGCCCTGATGCTTCAAAAACTCTTTCAGGCATAATTATAGGTGTTTCAATTTCATAGATGAAGTCCTGATGTCTTAAAACAAACCATTTACGCCACTTCTCCTCAATGTTTCTTTTAAGAAGAAAACCTAAGGGACCAAAATCAATAAATCCGCCGACACCACCGTATATTTCACTAGATGGCCAGAAAAAACCCCTCCTTCTTGCCAACTCTACAATTCGATCATATAAACTTATCGACACCGTGAACTTATATATTCAGCTATTAATACTTTTCTCCTTAACAACACGCCTTGTAAACTTAAGCCTTACCTAAAGTTGATTAGCAATGACTAAGTATATAAAGTCTAACAACACAAATTCTGCAGACTTAAACACAATTTCAGCTTAATTAAATATCAATTGCTTCAGATAGATTTTGAACGTATGATTCAATATGTTCCTTTAGCCTTAACCACTAAACTAATACTATTCACTCCCATAGCTATTATCTATTCCACTTCTCTCCTATTTCCATAATCCACATCTCCTAAATGCTCTACATCTAGATTTTCTACCAAGATGCTTGATGAATACTACTATTCTACCCTCAATCCACTAACATATAGTTCATAAACCTCTATAGAATTTCTAAACTTAACCTTAGACTTAATTCTAGATTCAGCATAAGCTTTCTTAAACCTTAAATAATCATAACATCTATCTAGAAGCCAGTTTAACCCTAGGCTTGAATTATAAGACTAGAAGAAAAGTGTAAGTGTAAACATTCCTAAGGCTAAGCCTTAAGAATGGTGGAATACTGTTCCAGTTAATGAATTTACAAAATTGAAACTAAGCCATAAAGCTACAATTCAACTACATAAATACTAAATGAAAACTTAAGATATATTCAGTAACTCATAATCTTTTCTCGGCCTTTAAGCATGGCTGAAGTTAATGAAGACTAAATAGTAGTTGGGCATGTCTTAAAGATGTAAAAGCTTAAATATGGTTTGCTATACTTCAATTGAGGTTTATGAGTTTAGCGCCTGAGGGTATAGGCACTATAGCGGATCAAAAAATACTATCTTTAATACAGGATCATGTTAGAAAGGTTGGTGAGCAAATTAGGGAGCTTATAGTTGCTATAGATAGGTTTTCAAATCATTCAAAAGAAGATGCTAAAACAATATATGGCAGGCTTAGAAAACTTGATCTTGAAGCGGAAAATTTGAAAAAACAACTCTACGAATATATTTCAAAAGTAGGGTTGGGAATGATTTACCGGGAAGACTGGGTTAGACTTGCTATTAATATCGACTCAATGTCTGACTACATTGTAAGTGCAGCCTATAGAATATATTTAAGTAGTGAAAGAGGATTATTTCCGCCAGCCGAGATCGCAGATGATTTGAAAAAGCTAGCTGAGGGATTATTATTCACGTATGATGCCTTAAGAGACTCTATATTTGCATACTCCATAAATGTCAACAAAGCAGTAGAGTTGTGTGATAGAATAGATGTGGAGGAGGAGAAGGTGGATGAAATTAGAAGACTGCTTGATCTAAAAATAGCTGAAAGTAACATACCTATAGTAGTAATACTTCAACTAAGAGATATCGTCTACGCTATGGAGAATGCCGTTGACTACATGAAAAAGGCGGGAGACGATCTTAGAATCATCGCATTACATAGGGTAAGGTAGCTACATGATGGAGCAGATAAGAGCAGACCTTGTAGGAAGCAGAGTTGTAGTATGGGATGTTGAGGCAGCGAATAAACTATACAAAAGCGGATTCTACGGCAAGCCTTTAGGTATTAGGAAGGTTAAGGACTTAGAGTTTAATGCCCCACTAGAACTCTCATTAATTGAGGCTGTTTACCTATGTAAAAACAAGACAATAAAGATATATGAAGATGGAAGAGAGCTAAGCTGCGATGAACTTATTGAAAAAGCAGAAAAATGGTTTACAAGATTTAGGGATGTATACCATGTATATGAAGACCTTAGACTTAAGGGATACATAATTAAACCAGGCTTAAAATTTGGAACAACGTTTGCTGTATATAAATATGGACCTGGAATAGATCATGCACCGTTTCTAGTACATGTATTTCAACCAGAAACAACAATAGATCCAATTGAAATAGTTAGAGCAGGACGATTAAGCCATAGTGTAAAGAAAAAGTTTATTATAGCCTGCATAAACCAAAAAACAAGAGAAATAAACTACTACGTCTTTAAATGGTGGAAAGCATAGTTAATAACAATCTGTAAGACAACATTTACCTCAACATAGTATTCCTAAATTGATGTATTTATGCATCCATTTATAATGTAAACATAACCTACCATAATAGAAATGAGGAGAAAATATCCATACAATAAAGATTTAGTAAATGCTATTAGAAGCGTAGTTTATGAATGCTTCTTGATTGAGCCTCAAATGTTTTATGAGGCAGTTATCAATAAACTCAGCAAACAGGGATTTGATACAAGATATGTTACTGTTAAACGTATATGGCGGATTTATGAGGAGATGGTTAGAAGAAAGGTAATTAGTGATGTTTTATCAGTGGTTGAAAGTAAAAATAATGGAAAATAATGAGGAAGCATTTAGCACATCTATATTGGAACTTTGCTAGACTACTTCACCGACAGCAAACCTTTTCGCAACAGTTGTAATCTTAACCTTAACATGATCACCAGGCTTCGTTCCTGGAACAAATACTACAAATCCCTTTACTCTAGCAACACCATCTCCGCGCTGACTTACTTCCTTAATATCCACTTCATACTCCTTTCCTTGCTCTACTGGCTTTGATGGAAATGGCTTCCCAAAACTTCTCCTTCTACCCTCCAATATACTCACCTCACGGTTACCCATTACGGGTTAGTACTGGTTGTAAAGAAGATAAAAATCCTCATTTACAACCAGCCTAATACATCATAAACTACTAGCTTATAAATTTATCTAATAATGATGTGGATGTGGCAACTTAAGAAGTTGGATACAATATGTTAGGTTGCTAAGTTCAATGATGCTAACTATTACTCAAACCCATTCATTTCCTCTTATGTTTAGAGGATGTGATTCTTTAATACTTTGTATGATTTTTCTACCGCTTCTTTGAGTATGTGTTATAGTTGATTTGCTTGAGGTTTTAAGGATGAAGAGAGATTGCAAATTAAACATAAGGCAAGCAGATACCTAAATGGAAAATAGTGGAAGAAACTTTAGCGAAATATTATCATCTATGGATTTAATTATTGTTAGACCATTATCCTAATTTATTCAAGTAGTAAGATTCCAAGCTTTACATTAAGATGCTGGCTTTACAGGTTATTTTCGAATCTCATAACTTTATCTACGCAATAGAATGGAAACTCTAACATTTACTCTCTAGCTCATACCAATTAGAATGGAAGTATAATCATCGAAGAATTAAGCCATAAAGCTAGACGTTAGTTAAAGGCTTAAAGTAAGTTAGTATAGAGTTTCCTCATTATCTTCATATTAGAGCTCTGAAGCTCACCATGTACTGCTTAGATATCACTTATTAAACAATTCTAGATCATAATTCAGAAATCTCTTAGAACTCTGTTTTTCGCAAGCTCTCTTAGCTTCTCCTCATTGAAGCATTCAGGAAAGTTCTCTACGAGGATGGATATGTACATTTCAACCTCGTCGTCATCCATATATTGAAACATGTATGGGCCAAGGTATGGTGATGGATTACCTTGTCTAGTTATAAACTCTATATGCATGAATGGATCACCTCTCCTAATCATTATAGGTTCTCTAGTATTGTTTAAATTAACAAGTTCAAGCGCAAGTCTACCCACAAATCCACTATGTACTTTTGCAGCATTTAGGAATGAAAGCCCTAGTCTTCCATATCTACTTTTCGCCGTTAGATGAGCTACTAAATTTGGCGGTGTAAAAACTATTTCATGTGATATTATATTTTTATGTTCAAGATAGTTCAGCAGTACATCCTCCTTAACAGATAGAACATATCCATCACCATCCATTAACAACTCATTAAATGGATGAATACACTTGTATCTAGATATTAATCTTAATAGTTCACTTTTACCTACAATACACATAGAGATCCTAAACTACCTATACCTCAGGTTATAAATAGTTTTAGGAGTTAAATTATAAATTCTCTCATACCTGATCTTTTAAGTTTTTCTTGAGCTGATTTAAGACTTCTCCCCAATTCTTCAGCCTCCTCCTCAAGAGATTTCGTACGTCTCTCCTCTTTACGCTCCTCCAACCCACAGAAACCATCCGCTAACATTAATCTCCGCTCGCAGAAAGCATAATTACATAATGAGCCTTTACACTCATCCCCAGCCCACGAACACATAATCTTTGGATTTCTTGATCTTCTATCAATAAGAATGGCTTTTCTACCGCATCTAAAGAATTGACATGTAGGGGTACAACGCTTATATGTCAAGAGGGCCAAACCCCTCAATAATAATTTCAATAAACTACTAACAAACCATAATTTATACTTTTCGTTTAAAGTATGGCTTGCAAACCAATGCTTTACAGCTTAATTCTCAATAATTATACTTCTAATTTTGAATTGGTTATGAATTAAGATAAATGTTTGAATTAAGCCGTAAAGCTAAACCTCCAAAACTCACCGGCCGTATCAACAATTCATAAACCTATAATAGCCTAACATTAAACGTAATTGGAATTTATAGGGGGCTAAATAGTAGTTGAACATACCTTATTTTGGGCTGCTAACCAACGTAAAATTACTTCACACAGCTAACATATGTGTGGTTTATGAGTACATGATATATTTAAGAACTTATAGATTTTAGAGAGTGTTGAAATGCTCATAGATTTATGGTTACATTTATGTAGTATGTCGAGGTGATGTTGATGATTCCGCTAATTCCCTAATCTAAATAAATATTAGGCTGCGAACTTACTGTAAGGTTTAGGGTTGATTAGCTACTGTTCATGAGTTTTGCATAAGCAATACTATCGGTTAGCATGCGGTATATAAAAACCTGAGATTTAACAGTATTAGCTTACCATAAACAATACATCTCTAGAAAGATAAGTTAAGAGCTATAATGCAGCATACTGCTCCAGCCATTTCTCATAGGCTCTAATAATCTCTCTTGAAACGCTAGGTTTTCTCTCATTTATAACGCTGAGGAAGTCATCCATCCTTATTAAGCGTGGCTCACCCTTACTGATGTCTTTTGTTGATTCAAAAAATTCTCTCACAACCTTTATCTGTACACCTTGACATATATCTCTTATATCAGCTGCAGAATATCCATCGCATTTTTTTGCAAGCTCTTTAAAGTCAACATCCGAATCAAGCTTTAGGTTTTTCGTATATAGTTTAAATAATTCAAGCCTAGCTGTATAGTCTGGTAGCGGTACATATATTCTTTTCTGAAATCTTCTAATAAATGGGTCGTCGAGAATCCACGGCTTATTAGTTGCTCCTATAACATATACTTGATAGTTCTTACCCTTATCATATATGCTATCCATCTCCTTTAGAAGCTGATTTCGTGCTCTAGCCTCACCTCCAACTTCCTGTATTCTTACACTTGTTAACGAGTCTATTTCATCTATAAATATAACTACTGATTTATTACTTTCAGCAACTTTTCTAGCATCGTTAAACAATATTGCAATATTCTTTTCAGACTCCCCAAGCCATTTAGACATTATACTTGCCGCATCAACAACATAGAATACAGCATCTATCTCCGTTGCTGCTGCAGCAGCTATATATGTTTTACCACATCCAGGAGGGCCGAAGAGTAGTATTCCCCTAGGCCAACCCAGAGGAAACAGGTCTGGACGTAGTGTAGGATAGACTATGGCTTCACGTAATGCTCTTTTCACAACCTCAAGATCAACAACATCACCCCACTTTACGTTAGGCTTCTCCTTCAATACAAGCTGATCATACCTTGCTTCAGATCCTGGTGATGCTTTTTCGATAGGTGTTTGAGAGTATATTTGAGACTGGAGAGCATTTATTCTATCTTGATACTGCTTAACTCTTTCAAGATATATCCTTGCGTGAGGTGTATTAGGATATAGATTAACAAGTTTTAACAGTATCTCAACAGCTCTCTGATACTTTTGGATAGCTAATCCTCTTGAGCCCTGAGCATCAAGCTGCATAGCCTCTCTAGCATATCTTGCAGCCATGGCTTCAAGCTCCTCTGCAGCCATAAATTTTCACCAATACTACTTTATCTCAATCTTTCCAGATTCATGAAGTCTAAGCAATGCCTTCCTAACGTCATCAGGGGAAATCCCAAACTCTCTTGCACATTCAGATATGCTTATCTGAGAGCCCTTCATCCTAATATACTCCATCAAATCATCATCCGTAATCATGGAGCTGCTGATGTTTAAGTCTTTAGATTCAGCAGTATTTAGCAGTATGCCCTCAGCCTCCATTACTTCGTTCTGCTTTTCAATTATTGGTAATGATGGAGGTGATGGAAATCTCTCATTTATTCTCTGTTCAGCTATTAGGCTAGCTTCATCAATTATTTGTTTTGCTTCAGGATTTTCAACATTTATATCGAAGGATTTTACATCAGATAATCCTGCCTCAACTACAAGACCGCTAAGCATTGAGTTTACGTTTTCAAGCTCGGAGGATATTTCAGGCATAATACCTACAATCTGGTTTTTAAGCTGTCCAACAACACCTACAACTGGACCCATAGCTGCCATAAGCTCCCCCAAGCTTTCAACAGTCTGTAGCCTAAGTATTACTCTTTCAATAGCAAGCTGAGTTGATAAAACTATTTTAGCCATTTTCCTAATTTCAGCACATTCAGTAGCATAGATTACTGCATGTGCAAAATCCTTACTTGTAATTGCATTAACAGCTTTATGAAACATTTCCTTATCTCTACTTTCAAGTTTAAATCCTGTCTGCTCAAGTTTTTCAAGCTGTGATTTAAGTTTTACAATTGCAAAGCCTATCTTCTCCTTTAATGATTGACCCCTCCTGAACCTACCGAACATTTTCCTACCAACTCCTTTAAGCCTGCTTGGGCCGCTATTCTTAATCCATCTGGTCATAGGGGTCGTCACGCTACTAATCAATTACCTGAACAGTTAATGGCTGCTCAGCTTTACCCTCCCTTCTAGGCTCAGCTGGATGCTGTATGGGTTTAATAGCTGGTAAATTTTTTATTCTCTGAATTGCCTGTTCAATATCTCTCTTCTCAGACGTAGCTTTACTAATACCTGTTTGAATGGTTAAGCTTAAGTTTTTAAATGTTTCCTCATCTATTTCTTTTAAAATTCTCTGCATCTTAACAACTGCGAGAGCAATATTTAACTCCTTAATACTATTATCTACCTCCTCAAGATTTTTAAGGAGCTCCTTAATAAGTTTTTCCTGTTTCTCCTTAAGACTATCATACTGTTTTAGAAAGGCATTATTAAGCTCATCGTAAGCCTCCTTTGAAATCTCGTTCCTACCAAGGAGACCTTCAAGCGCCTCCATTCTTTTCGATAATAGCGTAAACTCCTTAATCAAATCCTCTGATTCCACCATCCAGTCATATAGAAATATTAGCTGATTACCTTCAAGCCTAAAGTATCTAATTGGGAATTGGGCGAAGCTTCTATCACTTAGCTTAAGCTCAAGAGAGATAACTTCATTTTTAGTGTTTGAATTAATACATATAAGTTGTCCAACATCCCTTCCATAGCTATCCTTAACATTTTTCGATAAGAAATGCTTAATGTTATCAAACAACATCTAAATCAACCCCCATCCTTCCCGCTTTCAAATACTGTCTGCAAAACAGGTATTTCAGGAAGCTTCTCCCTCATTTCCTGCTCAGCAACTACAGATGGGAGAGAACCGATAACCCTAGCTACTGAAGCAATAACAGCTGTAATATCTTCAAGTTTCTGTACTGTTTGAAGCCTTAAATAAGCCTGTTCAAGTCTAGATTTTAGTACAGCAGCTCTACACAATGTTTGCATAAACCTACTCCTTAAATCTGGACAAACAGACTCCATAATTCTTCCAAGCATTAATCCACCAAGTTCACCACACCATTTCTTAGTAGGCTTCTCAGGCATAAACACACCTCTCAACACTACTACTCTACAGATTTTATATAGCTTTGTAGCCTTCAACAATTCAGACGTGGCAACTTAAGAAGCTAAATACAATATGTTAAGTTGCCAGGTTTAATAATTCAGTAGAAAAGTATTTGAGGAGATAAACACTAGGAAAACTATGGTTGAAGTAAAAACTGTTAAAATAGATTTTCCTAGAGGATGTAATGTTATCCTTGGACAATCCCACTTTATTAAAACCGTTGAGGACATTTATGAGGCAATAGTGACATCGGTGCCGGGAGCTAAATTTGGAGTTGCATTCTGTGAGTCCTCAGGACCATGCCTTATAAGACATGACGGAACAGACCCCGAACTGGAGAATATAGCTGTTAAAAATGCTTTAGCAGTAGGCTCTGGACACTTCTTCATAATCGTTCTCGGAAACATCTACCCAATAAACATTCTAAATGCTATAAAGAACATTCAGGAAGTGTGTACCATATACTGTGCAACAGCAAATCCTGTTGAGGTTATAGTTGCTGAAACTGAGAATGGAAGAGGAGTTATTGGGGTTATTGACGGATCTAAACCTAAAGGTATAGAGGGAGAGAAGGAGAAGGAGGAGAGGAGGAAGTTTCTAAGAGATATCGGCTATAAACGTTAATGTAGGCAATACATAATTGGTGAGTCCTAAGGGGTTCATATTAAGCTTAAATCTAAAGTTTATGAAGCTTAAGCATCACATCAAAACTTAAATATAATTTAAACTATAAAAGGTGGTGGAAGAATGGATTTATTTAAAGCTATTTATGAACGGACAAGTATAAGAAGCTTTAAAAGTGGTTTAGTTCCTGAAGAGGACTTAATGAAGATCTTGGACTGCGCTATTCAAGCACCATCAGCCGGAAATCTTCAGCCATGGGAGTTCATAATAGTTAGAAATGAGGAAACTAAGAGGAGGCTTGTTGATGCAGCCTATGGGCAATACTTTATAAGCGAGGCCTCAATAGTTATAGTTGTATGCGCTAATAAGCGTATCTCGTCATCACGTTATGGAGATAGAGGAGAAAACCTATACTGTATTCAAGATACAGCTGCAGCAACTTATGGATTAATTCTAGCAGCATATGCTTTAGGTTATGGAACATGCTGGATTGGGGCATTCAACGAGAAGAAGGTTTCACAGATTCTCAATATACCGGAGCATGTTAGACCTGTAGCTATAGTACCCATTGGAATACCGGCTGAAAAGCCGATTAAGCCTGAAAGAATTCCATTATCTAGAAAAATACATCTAGAAAAGTATTAGAACAACATTTAAATTTTCTTAATACATTCATCTTTATGGTTAAAGATAGTATATTTAGAGCTTATGATATACGTGGAATATATGGTGTTGACTTAGCAGATGATGATGCATATAGGATTGGGTTAGCCTACGGGAAATACATTGGGGAGGGGGCAAGAATAACTATAGGTAGCGATGTTAGAACTAGTGGAGAATCCCTGAAGAAAAGCTTCATTAAGGGAGCTGTGGATGCTGGATGTCATGTAGTGGATATTGGAGTTGTTGCAACCCCAATACTCTACTTCTCAATAGTTTATGGGGGATATGATGGTGGGGTAATGGTTACTGCTAGCCACAATCCACCTGAATGGAATGGATTTAAGCTATGTAGGGAGAAGGGATTGGTTATAGGTGAGGGGATCGGAATGGAGGACATTAAAAGCTTAGCATTAAGTCAAAAGCTGAAGCCAAGTACTTTAAAAGGAACCGTTACAAGATACATCAACATAATAGATGACTACATATACTTCATTATGAGGCTAATCAAGGTTAAACGTAGCTTAAAGGTAGGTGTTGACTTAAGTAATGGTGCTGGAGCATTTGTAGTTCCAAAACTGCTGGAAATAGCTAAATGTAAATATCTAGTTCTAAACGGAGAAGCTGACGGCAGGTTTCCGGGACATATACCTGAACCTAACGATGAAACATTAAAACAACTTAAAGATCTTGTTGTAGATGAAAAGCTAGATATAGGAATTGGATTTGACGGAGATGCTGATAGAGCAGTATTTATAGATGATGGGGGAAATATAATTCCGGGAGATATAGCACTAGTTATATTTGTAAAACATTACCTATCAAAAACCAAAGGGGGTAAGGTAGTGTTTGAAGTAAGCTGCTCAAGAATAGTTGAAAAAACCGTAAGAGAGCTCGGCGGAATACCTATAGAAAGTAGGGTTGGACATGCATACATAACCCAGCTTATGATTAATGAAGGGGCCGAAGTTGGAGGTGAAAAAAGCAGCCACTTCTACTTTAAGGATACCTACGGCTTTGACGATTCAATATATGCAGCCATGAAGATGATTGAGATACTATCATCAAGTAGTAAAAGCTTATCAGATATTGTAGATGAAATACCTAAATACCATTCATCAGTAAAAACATATAGATGCCCTGATGATTTAAAGTTTAAAGTTGTAGAGGATATTAAGAAATACTTCAAGAAGGAAGGCTATAGAACTATTGAAATTGATGGGGTTAAAGCATTTCTAGATTATGGATGGATTCTTATAAGACCATCAAACACGCAGCCGCAAGTAAAGATTACAGCAGAAGCAGATACACTGGAAAACCTATACAAACTATTAAAATACGCTGAGTCGATATTGAGGAATATGCTGATGAAATATAGCAACACCATACTACCGTAATATTAATTAACCCTAGCTAACCATAGTATATTGATTATAATGTCGTTAAGCGAAGAGGAAATTAAAAGACTAGCTAATCTTAAAAAATCATTGGAGGAACGTATCTCAGAATATGAGAAGGTTTTAAACGATTTAAAAATATGTTTAAAACTTGTTGATAACCAGCTTTCAAAATCCTCCTTCAAAACAGCTGCGGAAATGATATCAGCGCCAACACCATCACAAATCCAAACACCTAAGACAGGAGAGATTGAAAGTACTTTAAGAGCTTTAAAAACAGGAGTTGTTCTTGGAAAATTTATAGAGGGTGATAACTACATCAGGGTTGAGGTTTCACAAAACCTAAAGCTGGATCCTGAAATACCTCCCTTAAAAACATTCCTTATAAATAAGGTTTTAGAGGGGATGAGGAATGCGGACTTGGAAAAAGTCGAGAAAGGACAGCTTCCAGCAGATAAAGTCCTAGAGTACAGCGTTAAAGTTGAAGATAATATTCTGAAGGGGCTTGAAGTTAAAAACATTACTGACAGAAGGAGAATAGTGGAGTTGAAGAATTCCATACGGTGGACCTTGGAGAGAATGGTTGAAAAGACACAGGGCGGTAGCTGATGAGGCTTAGGGAACTTATAGAGGTCTACGACAAGATTGAGGGAACAACAAAAAGAACAGAAATGACATATTATCTTGCCGACCTAATAAAGAAAACACCTAAAAACCTTCTTGAAAAGGTTATTAATCTAACCCTGGGTCAGCTATATCCTCCATTTACTGGAGTTGAAATTGGAGTTGCTGAAAGACTTGCAATGAAGGCATTAGCGATATCAGCAGGAGTATCTGAGAAAATAGTTGAGGAAGAGTATGAGAGAGTAGGGGACCTTGGAGAAGCAGCTAGAAAAATACTTTCCAGAAAAGCACAGCTTTCACTATTTTCAGAGCCTCTTACTGTTGAGAGAGTTTATGAAGGATTTGAAAAAATGGCTAAAGCTACTGGGCAGGGAGCCCAAGACGTTAAGATTAGAATTTTGACAAGCCTATTCAACGATGCAAATCCTCAAGAAGCTAAGTTTATTGCAAGATTTGTTACTGGAAAATTAAGGCTCGGCGTTGCTGACATGACTATTCTCGATGCATTAGCTGTAGCATTCGGCGGCACTAAGGAGGTTAGGGAGTATATTGAAAGAGCATATAATCTCTGTAGTGATATAGGCAGAGTTGCAAGAGTACTAGCTGAGGAGGGGATTGATGGAGTTAGGAAATTCAAGATATCAGTTGGAAACCCTATTAGACCAATGCTTGCTGAAAGGCTTACATCAGCTGAGGAAATCCTAGAGAAGCTTGGCGGAGAGGCTTTCATCGAATATAAATATGACGGTATAAGAATACAGGCACATATTCGAGATGGTGATGTTAAGCTATTCTCAAGAAGACTTGAAAACATAACCTCACAGTTTCCAGATGTAGCTAAAAACATTAGGGAAGCAGTTATAGCTAGAGAAGCAATAATTGAGGGGGAGGGGGTTGCAGTTAATCCAGATACTGGTGAAATGCTTCCATTCCAGATGGTTTCTCATAGAAGGGGGAGGAAATACGACGTTGAGGAAATAGCTAAAGAGCTGCCTGTTGTTTTCTTCGCATTTGACGTCTTATATGTTGACGGTGTAGACTACACTCTAACACCATTTCTGAAAAGAAGAGAAACACTCTCAAGAATATTGAGGGAAACAGATTGGGTTAGAATATCGATGCATAGAATAGCTAAAACACCTGATGAAATTGAGAAATATATGAGTGAAGCTATATCAAACGGCTGTGAAGGAGTAATGTGTAAATCTATTCAAAACGATTCGATATACCAGGCTGGAGCAAGAGGATTCCTATGGATTAAATACAAGAGATCATATAAGGGGGAGCTTGCAGATACACTTGACCTAGTAGCTATTGGAGCATTCTACGGTAAGGGTAAACGTGCAGGATCCTACGGCGCACTCCTAATGGCTGCATACGATGATGAAAACGATAAATTCTACAGTATATGTAAGCTTGGAAGCGGATTCACAGACGAAGATCTACAGAAGCTACCGGAAATATTTAAGCCATACGTCATACCCCATAAACACGCTAGAGTTGATACAAACATGGAGGCGGACGTATGGTTTATTCCAAAAATCGTTCTTGAAGTAAAAGCTGATGAAATCACTCTCTCCCCACTACATACATGCGGATACGGAATTATTAAAAAGGATGCAGGTCTAGCTTTAAGGTTTCCACGCTTAGTAAGCTTTAGAACAGACAAATCACCTGAACAAGCATCAACAATTAAGGAAGTTATAGAAATGTACTACTCCCAAAAGAAGGTAGTTACTGAAGCTAAAGAGAAAGCCGTTGAGGAATCCTAAACTTTAAGCTACCATACATTAGCAATTCATAAGCTAAACCTATAACTACTAAGCTGTTTCCACCCTACAAACTAAGCCTGCAGCTTAATTCTCTTGCTTGACTATAGTACTTCACTAAAGCTCTCCTCCTTAATTCCCTGACTTAATTGAATAGGCTCCTCTCATATTACCTGCTACTTAACCCTCTCCATCCTCAATCTTCAGCAAATCAACAGTAACATCCAATAAGCATGTAGAAGCTATGTGAAATACTAGTTCAGGATTAGAGCCTAATCTAATTGATAAGCTTCAGCAAGCTATGAATTTGTAGATTATGCCGTCAACTATTTTGATGATGAAGAATCATACTAACCTATACAAACTCATTAAGATAAACTAATTACTTAAGGATTATTGCAGTAAGTTGTATGAAATATTTTAGGGTATGGCGTCAATTCGCCCATCGATCCTCACTTCTCAGATAAGAGTTATCTTCATCCGCCGTAAGTAGTATAGATTAAGAGCTTAAAAACCTATCGTAGATAAAATATACGCTGTAAGCTTAAGCATTGCCTAGAAGACCATTAGCAATACTTAAGTTTACAAGATGATAAAATACTGTCAACCCAATATTATTAACGTTCTACATAGCTAAAATCGGACTTACATTCGTGTGAGCTTACTAGATTGAAGTACAGTAAATGCTAGGAAAACTTATAAGTCCTTAGGATATTGTCTGTAGAGGTGGATACTAATGCTGAGTGAGGCTGATGGTGCTTTCCTAGTATCTCTTGCCAGACGAGCTGTTGAAACTTATTTGAGGCATGGATATAAAATTGAGCCTCCTGAAGATACTCCAAAGCATTTAATGGAGAAGAAGGGGGTGTTTGTTACTATTGAAAGAATATATTTTGTTAAAGGCCAACGTAGGAAGGAGCTTAGAGGATGTATCGGATATCCTGAACCTATTCTACCACTAGCTGAAGCAACAATAGATAGTGCATTGAATGCTGCATTTAATGATCCTCGCTTCAACCCATTAAAGGAGAATGAGCTTAATAAGGTTATTTTTGAGTTAAGTGTTTTAACACCACCTAAACTGCTGATTGTAAATAAACCTGAAGAATATCCGAAAATGATAAAGGTTGGGAGGGATGGCTTAATTGTTGAAAGAGCATTCTATAAGGGTTTACTACTACCGCAGGTTGCTGTTGAATGGGGATGGGATGAAGAGACATTTCTTGCTGAGGTATGTCTTAAGGCTGGTTTACCCCCGGATGCATGGCTTCTTAAGGGGACTAAAATATATGTTTTTCAAGCTGAAATATTTGCTGAGCTTGAGCCGAATGGTCATGTAATAAAAATGGATATATCTAAGAGCATCGAGAAATAGCTAATTCAACTCTTTAACTACCACCGTTCTATATTCTCTATTAACAATGTTTATCCAGCCGATATCCTCTAAAATCTTCATAATAGTATTGGTATCAGCTCCTATTGTATACTTTCTTGGAGCTAAAGTACATTCCAATACCTCCCAACCATTATGTAATCCAATTCTCCTAGCGATTTCCCTAATTCTATACCTACTAAGCCTGCTTAAAGGTCTAATTAGAGGTACATTAATGATCTTATCTATAGCTGATAGGCTTAACCTATCGTTTTCATAAGCTATAATACCGTCGGCTTTAACATCTCTACAAAGATTCTCCACAACCTTATACATTACCGCCTTACATACGGTACACATCATCTCTCGAGGTACTTCCCTAATGATTTTCCTAACAGAGTATGTATGGTTAAATAGATATGTTCTAAGCTTTTCCTCAGGTATGTACTCCCGTATTCTGCCTAACATATTAGCAACATTAGCTCTATACTTCTTTGAAGCATATCGGCTTAAACTAAACTGTACAGGTACAACTACATAACCCTCCCTAGCTGTAATCCATGTAGAGACAGCACTTTTAATATCTCCAGAAATTATTGATAATATCTTCCCCCTAATACCGTATGGTAATCCTCCAACACCTTTATACCTCTCAAAACATATACGTGACCTCTCATTTTTAACATCAACAAGAACCCTAATACGAGGTTTTCTTAAACCGGTTCTAACATCTCTAACCCCAATCTCCTCAGCTTTCAACAGTATTTCAGCACTAAGACAGACCTCAACATCCCTACTTGTAAATGGTAGATTCTTAAATTTCCCCCTAGCCTTAACAGTAAAGGTATCCCCCCTACAAATTTTTCCAGCTACGGCTTGAGACCCTGTATCTATGATTTCATGAAGATCTGTATTAACTTCAATAGCTGGAATTATTGACTTAACACCGAAAACTGTTGTGATATGTTCCATTACGCTTAAAGGATCTTCAGAATAGATAAGTACCTCACCATCCCCAACAATTATTCTAAATCTTTCACCATATCTTAATAGTTTAAATTGTATGTTTTCAGCTAGCCTACTGGCTATTCTCCCCCTATCCTCTAATGCTCCACCTCCACATTTAATGATTAAAACATTGTAGTTAACCATACTAATTAAATTCTAAGTTAAACTGTATACCTTTATTTCAGCTATGTTTCACCGCATTCACACCATACTTCATGTAGTAAACCGTAAAGTTCTTCAAATCCCATACCGGTAGCTGCCGAAATAGGTACTATTGTTTTTACTGGATTTATGCTAAGTAGAATATCGATGCATTTTAAGGCAAGATCTCTTTGAACCCCATCAATCTCCCTAATAGCATCTACAAGCATTCCTCTATTGGAGACCATTTTAGCAATTTCCCTAGATGTTTCTAAGTCAAACTTGTTTATAACAGCTAGTGTTGGTACTTCAAGCTTAAGTCTAACAATAAGGCTCAGCAACTCCACCACCACTACTTCAATTGGGCTTGTTAGTGTTTTTGGATCTATAAGAAGTACTGATACTGTCTTAGCGTTTTGCTTAATAGCTCTTAAAATCTCCGCCCCGCTCCTATGGAATAGAAATATTTCCATTTGGCCAGGAGTATCTATCAAATACACGTCCTTATCTATGCTTAAAATACTGTTAGCAATCTCCCTGCTTTTAACCTCCATAAGCTCAGCAGCTCTAATTACAGCTCCGTTAGGTCCAAGATTCTCCTTAGCCATTATATCATCAGTGTTAATTATTGACCTAATATCGTAATCAGCATTGTAGGGTATGTTTTTAACTGCAGGATCTAAATTAACCAATGCTGTATTGATATTTAGCTTCGAAAGCCAATAGCCAAACCTACATGTAAGCGTGGTTTTTCCACTACCTGCAGGACCTAGGAATACAATACAGTTTTTATCTATACTCATGATTACAACATAGATTATTAAGCTTAAATACTTATAACTTCAATTATCATTAGGATTTTAAACCTAACTTCACGACTCTACGTTGCTAGTGAAGAATCTAGGTTTAATGTAGCTAAGACGTCTACTATACTAGAAACGCTTTTATTTTAGAGATTTATCGAAGTATATGAGTGGTTTTGAAGCATTTATAGATTACGTTAGGGATGAAGATATGGAAGCTACCAGTAGCTCCACCGAATTGTTCTACACACCACCTCAAGAATGGGGATTTACGGTTTTAAACATACCTAAACCTTTAATTAGTACTGTTTCAAGCTTACATCATTCTTGAAGCTGGGATTACAGCTATGCTATATATAGTGCTTCTATGCCCATTTTGCAGATCACCTAGAATTGTTAGAGCAAAACAGAAAACAGCTTTATGCTACACATGTAATAAGAGGTTTAGTACTCTAAAATGTAAGAAACTCTACTCATCAGATAACCTTAAGGTAGCTATGGAGCTTCTTAAAAGAGTAAAGGCTAGTGGTTAGCATTATCCACGGCTTGAGGTTCTTGCTTCTACAATGTTTATCTACTAGTTTTACTACCCTCTTCCACACTACCTAATCTAGGATAGAGGTATACATCATCCAGTTAACTCTTAAAGATATCCTACATTTAATATGCACAGCAGCCCAATACGTTTCCAACAGCGTTTATATATTTAAATTCTTCCCCAATTATTATGTTTCAGAACCGTACTGCTTAACACTTCGTACTTGCCCCCTACACTCCTAGCATACCCTAGTTTGAATTCTCCAACTATGCAGTTAACTCAAAAGCATTATTGTCGTCTACTTTATTGTAGCCTCTTAAGAACTATTTTTGAAATGTGAAGCCGACAAACATATAATCTATATAGAGGACCTGTTAAGAGATGATTGTTAGAGCAATAAACATTATAAACTATGTATTTTAGCTTTATTAAAGTCCTTAATCATTTTATCTATCTTGCTTAATGTAGATAGTATTAATTTCCAGTGTGAGCCGTGCCAGTAAATTTTTCCGCAATTTCTACAAATCCAGAAGACGCTGTTCTTACTGAGAACATTTTTTGGAACAAGATTCTTCACATCATTAACCCCAGCTTCATCAAGATCTCCATTACAAATTGGACAGCGTGACTTCTCCTGGGGTTTAACTGTAATATTTAGACTTAGAGCTATGCTTAGCAGGATATCTACAATATCTTGACCATCTATAAGTATTGATTTAACCCCTTTTCTAGCAGCAGTTCTAAATAGGGCTTTATCCCTAGTTAATAGTATTCTCCCCTCATTATATGCTTTCTCCAATATTGTATTGTCGGGTAATGGACAATATACGGTGTCGTATCCAAGTATTCTAAGCCATCTGGCAAGATTGCCGAGCATTCCATCAACTATAAATACAGGATCAGACATGCCCTAATAATACCTGCTCAGTAGTAAGATATACAAGAACTATTTTTAAAATACTATACATCAGCAATCATCACGTTTCTGAGCCTCCATGTTCAAGATAGCATTCACTACAGAGATATTGGCCATCAACCTCTTTTAAATCATCAGACCATTCACCACAGCTATCACACCATCCAATCATGAAGTCATCGCTTCTAGATCTAGATTCTTTAGATTTAGGTCTAGCTTTAAGTATTGATAGAGTATCAAATAGTTCAGGAGCTATTGCGAGAATATCGTATGTCGTCAATATCCCTACAAGCTTGCCATTATCCATTACCGGTAGACGCCTAATGTTCTCAGTAGCCATAATCCTTGCAGCTTCCGAAATCTCAGCATTTGCATCTATGAAGAATAGAGGTGTTGACATAGCTTCCTCAACCTTTGTATTTAATGGATTTAATCCTTGCGCTACAACTCTCCTAACAATATCTCTCTCGGTCAGCATTCCAATAGGCTTATTCTCATCAATTACAAGTATGCCTCCAATATCTTTTTCACTCATGATTTTTGCCGCTTCAGCTATGGAGGCTTTTGGGGAGATTGATATGATGTTTCTAGTCATAACGTCCTTAACGAGAATTCTTGAGATGGAGGACATAGCTACCTAGGTAAGTAGAGCGGGAGATTATTTATATTTTTCCAGTTGATGCCTGCTATTTGCGATCGAGATTTTTCCAGGTAGTATTGTTTTTATTTCATCTTCAGGAATTCTGATTAACTCATCTTTGAGGCTTGAATCTATTTTCTCCATAAGTAGTTTCTTAACTATTTTTGATGCAGCTTCAACATCGATGTTTCCGGGACGTATCGAAACGTAGAGTTTTGTTTTAGATCGTACTGCTGATTCAGGCCCATATATTATGCTTAGATGCTCGTTTCTAACTAATCCAATCGAGATCTTAATCTCAGGTACTTTAACGTAGTTTTTACGTCCAGTAATCATGAAGCTCCCTCTTCCCAAATACGTTCCTGAAGGCGGTGTCTTAGATATCTGGTTTGGATAGATCCAGTACACATCAACAACCATATTTTCCCTCCATGCCTTCGAGTAGGATGCTGTAAATATTGATGCTTCGATAATTGTTTGCTCCCCTACCTGTCTGCCGTGCGTTTTTATTACTGTTAGTGGTGAGCCATGAATATCTGCATGTAATACTATATCGTTCGCCTCAATATATCTTCTATATAAAGCCTCGTTTTGTGCAGCATCCCTACCGGCTATTACGAGAAATCCTTCAGATGATATGAACCATCGGAACCTTTCATACCATGCCTTACTCCTCCTAAATATTTTAACTTCAGACTCCCTACTGATTCTATCCTCAAGATTCTTCAATCTCTCCTTAAGAGCTTTTAAAGCCTCCTCCCCCTTCCTGTTTTTCTCCTCAATCTCCTTTGCCTTAACGTATAGAGCCTCTATGCTTCTATATGGGGACTTATCGACCATGATGGGTATTAGCTCACCGTCAACCTCAATCTTAACGGTTTTATTTTTCAAATCAATATCTTTAATAATGTTTAAAGGCGGCTTAACACCTCCACTTCTAACGTTTTCAGCAAGACTACTCCATCCATAACTTCCAACATAATCCCGTAAGCAGTTTAACAATTCACTAACAATGCTTAAATTGGCTTTTAGCTTTTCAGCCTGAATTCTAAGCCTTCTAGCCTCCTCATAGCGTTCAGCTAGCTTAGCTTCTTGAGCTTTAATAGTAGATCTTAATCTCCCAGCTTCATCCCTAATACCTTCAACCTTAGCCTCACAAATCTCCCTAATTGTAGCATCCTTAAAGTAGTCGTCAACAGCTTCATTGAATGTTCTATATAGTTTCACATTACCGGATTCCGATTTAAACAGTATGGGATGAATATTTACCCCCTTATCTGTCTCAACAATATTTGGATTAGATTCCTCGTTAAGCATTCTTTTAAATTCATCAATCAGCTTAGCTAACTGGTCTTCAGAAACATCACTAGCCTTAATGCTGGAATCCATATTTAGCCTATATAGTACCTCTCTAGTTAATTCAGGCGGTAAACCTATGTTTAAGAGGAGGAGCTTAGCTAGAGGCTTGTCAGCTCCTCTAAAATCCTCGATCACCAAGCTGTTAATATCCTTAGCCCTTCCCGGAGGAATGTAGGGAAGCCCTGCTTTTAGCCTTCTATCACCGGAATCAATGCCTTTAAGAATCCATAATATCCTCCCATTCCTTTCAAGTATTATGTTTCCACCATTAAATACCTCAATTATTAGCTTAGATAACTCATTATCTTTAGAAAGGGTTAAAACAACCACTCTTTCAAAATCTATCTGCTCAATATCTTTAAGAATAGATCTCCTAATTAATCTTCTTAACGCCATACATTTAGATGAGGGTTTGCTTGGCTTAGGATAGGGATAGCTTGTTACATTAACTCTTCTCTTAGGATCAATCAGCAATTCAATAGCTCCATGCTTTGAGCTGTAAGCTTTAAGAATGAATATAGATGGGGATAGCTGATATATATTCGTAACTATTGATGGAATAATTAAAGATTTCAATTCTCCAACTATGAAGCGTATATCGTATGCTGATAAGGACTTCTTCAAAATATTCACTGCTTCTCCACCAGCTTCCTAAATGTCTTAAGTACTTGAAGCCAAGCCTCAAAATACCCCTTCTCATAGCTTGATATGAATTCCCTACCTAGAATCCTCTGGATTCTAGCCATTAACCTATCAATTCTCTTCAAATCGTATTTACCGTAAATCTTCATTATCAATGAGGATTTATCCTGAGACCTTATAGCACTACAAATACCCTTTAACGCATTAAAAACCCCCTCAACATAATCACCACTTACACATTGCTGAAGTCTAGATAACATTCTCTCAGCTTCAGGTAGATTCTGATAATAAACTACAGTCGCAAACCTCTCAATATCCGAGTCTTCAATCATCCATTAAATTAACATTAATAGCTTTAAAAGCTTAACCACCAAAGAGTAAGCCAGCAACTATCCATTAAGCATCCTCAAATATTCAGTAGATCACGGAGCTTACGTCCTAATTTTAAGCTACAAATCCACTATGTGGTAGATAGGGCTCTAATCACGCCAATTTATGGTGGAAAGCATGATTATCGAAAAGCAAGAAAGGAGATTTAATTTTTGATAATTGTACTTTCATCTATATGAATTAGGGAATTGAAGATTCTTAGTCTTTACTGTATGGATAATTTACGGGGCTTAAAACTAAACCATAATCTTACTAACTAAATATATTTTAGCCATAATCTATTGCAAAGCCTGAATTAATTAGTTGTTTTATAGTGTAGCTTAATGAATGCTTGATGGCTTTACATTTACTTTTAACCGCTTCCATTAAGTATTTCACGTAGTGATCATAATACTTCATGGTTGATTGCGGAATTACTCTAGTTATTAAAAATTAATGTTAGATCGATTTGATATTACTGTATTAAATATCAACCTTTTTTTAAACCTAGAAGAAAGCCTGCAGTAAAGCTTGCAGCAAATGGAATGTTTGCAATTATGCTTGGGATTATTGATTGTCCAGCGCCGATAAGTCCTAACCCCTTTTCAACCTCACTTAGAAGCTTATCGTAGCTTATTTGAACAATACCCTTATATGATAGATAGAGTAGGGAGAGGAGTCCGAGCCCTAAGATTACAGCTATTATTTTAACTACCTTCTTAACAGCATATCCTACAAGGAAGCCTCCAACACCTCCAATTCCGAGCTGTACCAGTATAACATTTAAAGTATCCATGTTAACACTTAAACATACGTATATCCTCCTCTACCCTCCTTTCTTGCAGCCATTTCCTCACCCATCTTAGTAACTTTAATATCGTATTCTAGAAACTTTATTGCAAAGTCAAGTATTGTTTTATGCATTTCCCTTATTTCTTCAAGTGTGAAGCTAGCCATAAGATTCGGGTTATTAATCCATTCAAGCCATCCAATAATGCTTCTCTCAATAGCTCTAAGAGAATAGTTCATGGATTTAAGAAGGTCAAGCCTATCGGCACTAGGCATATCCTGAAGCTCCTTAAGCCTCTTTAATACCTCCCTACTGGTTTGAATCCAGTCACTCAATTTAAACCCCAATAAGCAGTATTACACACCCTTTTTAACTTTTTTACTGAAATTAAAGTAGGGCTGCTCATAGCTGATATAGATATATTGTTTGCCAACTACTATACTTATCTATTTTCTTAGGAGTCCATCCTGGAACTTCAAACGTGTACGATACTACTCTTACACCATTCCTTAACTCCCTTTCAAGCTTAGGCTTAAGCCTAGCATTACCACTATAGGTTAAATATAGTGTAACAACAGTTGCATCACTAATATCTACATTAAATATGTCGTTATTAATTATCTTAATCCTTCCCTCAAGACCCCTACTTGAAATCTCAGCAAGAGCCTTCCTAGCAAGATCATCCCTAATCTCAATACCAACAGCCATTTTAGCTTTAAACCCCTCAACAGCAGCTATCAATATACGTCCATCACCACATCCCAAATCATAAACAATATCGCTGGGACCAACATTAGCTAGCTTAAGCATTCTATAAACAACATCAGGAGGTGTTGGAACAAACGGTGCAAGAGACGACATAAAGTGAAAGTTAAGAGCAAACTTATAAATTTTCATCAAGTAAGCAAGATAACCCAACGATCTAAAATAGATAGCCTAAACTACACGATATTCACAGCCTATGTTGATCTACTTAATAAGCTAAAAAATAAAAATTGATTTTATTTTATTTAACTTTTCTTAGTATTATTGCTAATGCTGCTAGACTTATTATTATCGCTATTATTAGCAGTATGTAGATTGGAGTTAAATCAACTGGAGCAACTACTGTTGTCGTTACTGGCGGCGGGGTTACTGTTGTTACTACTGTTGTCGTTACTGGTGGTGGAGTTGTTACTGGTGGTGGAGTTACTACTACTGGTGTTGGCTTAATTTCTACGTAGAAGCTTCCTGTTGCTTCAGCAACCTTTCCATCCACTGTTGCTTTAACCGATACTACATATGTTCCTGCAATACCTGGCGTCTTATATGTTGCGGAGTAGGTGCCTGGAGCAACCTCAGTAAACGTTAAGGTATCCTTCACTCCATCAGGTCTTGTAATTGTACCTGAAACCACACCCTTAACCTTAGCTCCCGTTGCTTCATTATATACATCTGCAGTTATCTTTACAACGGAGTCACTATATACCCATGATGGAAGTGTTAAGTAAACTTTCGGTATAAGCAATGCTACAACATTAAAGCTTCCAGTAAGCTTAATCTTCTCAACACCAAACGTGCTTACAGTAAATGGTGTTCTTGCCTCGTAGAAGGCATAGTTCTTACCGTAGGATACTTCAGCCTCCCACGTATATTCTCCTAGCTTTGCATTTGGCGGTAGTGAGAATCCAAACCATGGTAATGCACCTCCAGTTGTTGTAGTTACTTCATCAGTGAATATAATTACTCCATCAGGATCCTTAACCTTTATAGATACTGTAGCATCTTTAAGTCCTGCACATGCATCCTTAATTATTCCTTCAAAAGCAACTACATTACCTGGATTATATTCAGCTGCTGTAGATATTTTTGAGGCGGCAGCATTTATTATTGGAGCAACCTTCACTCTTCCAAGATGTCCCTCAACAACATTGTTCGGAACCTCAGGCATGGAGGATATAGCTGGACAACATACCTCCCTAACTGGGCATCCTGGACATACAAGACAGCATTCAACAGGATCTGAAGCATAAGTACCTGGATATGTTATCTTAACCTTTACATAGTATGTTCCTGGAGATAGGCATGGAGTTACTGAACCCATATATTTATCTGTTCCTGATGGATATAGATTCTTCTCATCCTTTGTCATATCAACCTTCTGTAATGTAATTGATGGAACAACAACTGTAGGTGTTGAATCAACATACTTCCATATCTCAGCAGTAACGGATTCAGCCTCCAATGCGCCATCTACTACTGTAACGTTGAAGTATAGCGGGGTTGTCTGATTAACTCCAAAGTATAGATATCCTGTAGGAACATATCTTCCATCACCGCAGTAGGTGTATGGACGTATTGGGCAGTCCATGTTTAACCATACAACACTGCTACGATACTGTACTGGATACTCAATGCCTTGGTATGTGAATTTCTCGCTCCAGGATTTAAGTCCAAGTATTGCTACTGGAGTAGCTACTTTTCTACTGCCTTCATTAGGATCGCCATAAACATTAGTGAATACTGTCTTAAGCTTTACCGTAGCATTCCATATACCTGGATAGTCGTAGCCGAGGCATGATATGCATACGTTAAAGCACCATGTCTTAGTATCTTCACTCCAAAGTATCCTACTAACAATACCTCTATATTGAGCTGGAGGCTCCTCCTTAGTTACTGTTAGGAATGGTTTACCCTCATGGTATAGGATTACTTCAACGTTTGTTTCACCGATCTTCCTATTATCTTCCCAGTATGTATCATTTAGCTTTTCACCGCATAATGTTCCACTTATACACATGTATATGAATGCTCTACACTCCTCTTTATCATCCTTAACGTAGGAAGCTACAGACCACATTGATGCTTTAACATCTATTGTTGCAGGCTCAACCGGAATCTTATCGTAGGTGTATCCTTCATTTACTGGCTCTGCCGAATCAAATGCTCTAACTATTACATCCCACTGAAGATCTTCATATTTTGAAGCGTCTTTAAATGCTGGATCTGAAAGCTTTATCTTATATGTTCCCATCCATATTTCATAATTCTCACTATCAGCTCTACCTGTATCGCTTAGATATACTTTACCTATAAGTACTCCTTTATATGATAGTACTGCTGTTACGTTTGTACCTGTACCTTTAAATGGCTTATTGCAGCAATCATATCTAGCCTTAGCCGTAATTGTTATTGTTTCACATCTCTCATAGGATTCCTTATCGAAGGATACGCTAACATCAACATTAGCTTTAGTAACCTTATACTCGTAAGCTCTTGACCTCCATGTATTTGGTTTAACAGCATTATCTGAAGCTGTTACATTAATTCTCATATCCCCTACTGGAAAGTCTAATGGAACATCCCATAATACCTCCCAGTATTTCTTATCATAATTGTAGCTCATAGGAACTGATGCTACCTCAACCCATGTATATCTTGTTTCTTCATGAGATCTTTTACACTTCTTAACATATTCTCCAGCTACAGGATCCCAAACCCACTCCCATTCATCACATATTGTTACTTTTGTTTCTACCTTCCTCTGTATTATTGCTGTTGCAGTTCCATTCTTTCCAGTAACTACTTTGCCATCACACTCAGTTATAGTAGTATTTATTAGTAGGGTTACGCATCTAGGAATAGCTTTACCCTCAGCTAGGAATTTAGGTTCCTCTTCACCACACTTTTTGTAAACCGTAACCCGGTCTGGTTCTTGATCCTTCTTCTCCACAACAGTTATGTATGTTGATCCTCTGCCATGATATCCATCATAGTCTGTAGCTTCAACTACAAAAATCCAGTCTCCAGTAGGATCTGTGGAGTTTATCCTCATATTAATTGTAGCTTCCCATATAGTAGGGCTAATCTGCGTCATACTCCATGATCCTAATGGTACACCAGTAGAGTCGTGAATTGTAAGATATACAGTTGCAGGAGTGCTAGGAGGAGCACCTGTTGGTGCACGGACAATTGTAGCTCTAACCTTTGTTATTGTATCACATCTCCAAACCTTCTTCTCCGATACCTCCATTGTTGCATTGTAAACACTTACATTAACATTTAGCTCCAACTCCACTATAAAGGTGCATTCACCACGTAGAGTTATGCATGGATTACCGTTTTCATCAAAGTAGTATTCATGAACTAGTATGGTGTATGTACCTTCATACTTTGTAGTAGCACCTGTAAAGTCGCCTGGATAGGTAAATATAATACGGCTTCCTGGTGTTAGGCTAAACCAGTTTTTGAATATATGTCCTTCTGGATCCAGTACCGTTATGGAGTAGTTATATCTATATATTGGTTTTCCATATCTTGTATTTATTGATGGAGCAGTAATATTGATTCTTACAGATTCAAGCTTCTCTATGATGAGTTCACCACAATCCCAAACACTTCCATCTCTTACCCTTATTAGCTTTATTTGTACATCATATGTTTCTGCTGTTAGTACTGCTGGAGCTATAAATAGCCCACTTAACATTATCGTTAAGACTAGCGTTAAAGCTAATATTGTTTTCCTCATATTTTACACCAGAGTTTCCCATATTAGTCTTTAATGTGGGGTATATATAGGTTTGCTGAGAGCTAGACTACAATTGATTACAATTGAATACAAATTTACTATCAGTATATATTAGCTACTAATGTTAAAACAAACTTATCTTAGCTTTCAGAACACGTAGTAGCGTGAGGATAAACTGTAAATCATTAGATTAAGTAGCTAATTATATACCTAATATGTCCTTCTGGATCCAGTACCGTTAAATTACTGATTCTCAAGGATAATGAGCTCTATAGGTAGTGGAGCTTCAGACTCTACAAGCCGGCAAATAATAGATATAAAAGTCTACTCTAAACGTTGAAAGTTTGTACATCTATTGGCAGCAGAAAATTTTATGACTGAATAGCTGGCATGACCAAACCAAAAATATAAACCAGACGTTCACTCATATAGTAAGCAAATATTACGTTTCCAGCAGATTCCAAAATTCAGTCATACATAAGTAGTGGCTGGAAGCGTAGAGGTACTTCCACGAAGTTTGGAGGTGAGATATGATGGAGGCTAAACACACGTATAGTCTATAGGGTAATAAGCTATTATAGAGAGGAGACTGTAACCTTATTGAACTAGTAAGTAAGAGAATAGATGAAACTATTCTGAACGCTGGAGGCTTCCAGCTTTTGTTGGGAGTAGCTTACTGATAACTACCTGAGGTTAATTGTGTATTTTATGAGGCTAATATTTACGTTTTTCTTAGCTTTAGGGATATTATTCCCTTAACAACATCTTTTCGTATACACTTATAATCTAGTGATTCCATAAATCCCTCTATGAAGTTTGCTATTCCACGTGTATACTTCTCGTTTAGAGTTGAGCCTATACATCTTATATTTATTAATTCATCATTGTCTTCAATTATGAAGTCGCTTAAACCCCATATGATGTTTGCTATGTAGGTCTTTAACAGTTCATGGGGGCTGCTTGTAAATCTTGTTGAGAAGCATTTTCCACACCATCTACCAATATTTCTCCAGCTATCCATTATTTCCTCTATAGTTTTAGGAGATGCTTTATCAAGCAAGTTATACATTAACTCAGCAGGTACTAGGATAAATCCTGATTCTTGAGCTGTTTTTACTACTAGATACTCATTTACAGCTTTACTTAGGGTTAAACCGTTTTTTTCAAGAGCTATTGTATTTCTTAATATTTCATTAAGAAGCTTTGTTACAGTCATTCCCTTCTTTTTAGCAAGATTAATAAATTCATCAGCAATATCCTTACTAGCTGCTAGAAACTTACGGCTCAAGCCAAATCATCCTCTATAGTTATAGGTTGAGGTTAATATAAGTTTTATCACAATTTACTTCAATAGCTGTATTATGTTTACATTTGCTGTCATAAAATGCCAGTTTCAAACTATTTCCTTCCTATATGCCCATTAATGTCTTTTATTCCTTTCATCTATATTGAACTATATACATTAATTAACACGTAGGGGATGGTTATGAAGTATGAGAACTAGTAGGATTTTTAAATGAGATTTTAAATTTTAAGTTTTGTGGCTTAATATTCGATAATCGTACTCTTCATATTAAATCAGTATGAAAAGGAATAATATCGAATCTCTTCTGTCTCTATTATACGTGTAAATTTACGAGATTCGAAATTAAGCCATAAGCTAAATTTTAAACTCCATGAGGATAACTCCCTTAACAACATCTTTTCTTACGCATTTATATCCTAATGCAGACATAACTCCTTCAAGAAAGCTTGCTGACAACTCTGTAAGTTCTAGTGGCTGGTGGGGAGATATGCATTTTAAAACTGCCTTATCTTCAATTCTTACTAGATGGATTTCATTCATATCCCAGAGATATGCTTCAATAAGGTTTTTCAGCTCCTCAGGATTTTTCAGCTCTCCAAATTTCGCCAATATATACTTCCCATACCATTCACCAGTTTCAAACCATTTCCTTCTTAATTCATCACTGCTGCCTCCATATATTTTCTGAATTATTGTATATAGGCTTTCCGAGGAGATAATTGTAGATCCTGAGTTCTTTACTGTTTCAATCATTATGTATGCATCTATAACTTGACGTAGCGACTTACCTATATCATGAGCTCTTAAAGCCTGCTCAAATATTTCGCTTATATATAGGAAGGGTGTTTTACCCTCTTTCGCGGATACGGCATATATCTTCTCAAGAAGATCTCCTGGAACAGCTATAAGCTTCTTATCTTTTGATACCAATAGGAAGCACCAAATAATTACTTAGTGGAGTCTAATATATATTTATACTTCTTAATCCCGTCTTGTAAACTTAAGCTTTACCTAGAAGTTAATCAGTAAGCTTAAGTTTACAAAGCCTCTTAATCCGTGAGTTTTCAACAATTTCCGAATAGACAGCTTTACATAACACTTCTTTAAAATCATTTTAGATGCGGCCGATGTGTGGCGATAAGCTGAAGCATCGATGAAGTCTTAGGGGCTGAGATGATGCGATAGTTATAATAGTTATAGAAGTTAACTACTGACAGCGGTTCAGTAGGTAACGCTAAGTTTTTATTTAAATGTTTTAGCTAAGTATGTGGGTAAAGTTAAGCTTGAAGTTAGCCCCAGCCTAGATAGATGTGTTGAGATTATCCGGGAAGCATTATCTAATAGAGCTTTTCTAATAATAGCTGGTAGCTGTAGTATTGATTATAGTGGTAGAGCATCATCCAAAATTGGTTTTGGTGAGAGAGTTGTAATGGTTAAATCCGACAGCTCAATAATTATACATAGACCGAGAGGTGTTCAGCCAGTTAACTGGCAGCCTAGTAAATCGATTATTAAATGTGAATACAGTAGGGATTCTTTAAGGATAAGCTCATACTTTAAGGGTGAGGTTTTAAATATTGTTTTTAAGAATATTATTTTAATATTGTTTATGAAGCTGGAGGATGAGGCTGAATTCTCCATGTATGCTACGGAGGAGGATATGAAGAAGGCAATACTCATGAACCCAAACATCATTGAGGAGGGATTTACACCAATTACTGATGAAAAACGTATTTCATCAGGATTTATTGATATTTATGGTAGGGATTCCAAAGGTAATATAGTGGTTATCGAGATAAAGAAGGATACAGCATTAAAAAGTGATATTATCCAACTCTACAAATATGTTGAAGGAATGAGGAAAAACAATCCAAATATTAGAGGTATAATAGTATCACCATCAGTAAGCTCATCAGCTAAACATCTACTTATAAAAACCAATCTAGAACATATAAAGCTAACACCTAAAAAATGTAGTAAAATAATTCATAAATCTAAAGGAAAAAAGTCGATACTGGACGATTTAGATATAGCAAGTAATGGATAGTTTATTGAAAGAACTAATTAAAGAAATACACTTAAACTATTCTTCCCTATGAGACTTGATTCTTCATCATGATTAAGAAGTAAAATTCAAATTTAATCTATAACGAATTATCCACTTAAGCTTTCCTCAATATAAAACTGTACTGTAAACTTAGGCCTTACCTGGAAGACAATTAGCAATGTTTAAGCTTATAGAACTTATGAAACCTGTATTAAATATATTGAACAACTTTATATCAAATAAGCAGATTTAAGCTACTTAAAATATAGTTCTTAACAGTTTAAGATGCTGAACGGTTAGCATGTAGTTAAACCTATAGAGTTTAAGACTTTAAACTAAAGCATTCAGATTCTATGAGCATGTTTAAATATTATTTAAAATCTTGCTGATTCTTATCAAAATATAAGTTTATGAGTTGTTAAATATGCTTCTAAAATCTGATAACCTAACATATTGTATTTAGCTTCTGGATTACTGCGCCGCCTTTCTAATTAGGAAAAGTTTAAATAGATGAGTCTTAAGTTAGAGCTAGCTGAGGGACTTTAATGCCCAGTGAGCCTTTAAAGCTACTATTTAGATCCGTTAATAAAACAATAATAGTTAAGCTGAAGGATGGAAGCGAATATATGGGTAGACTTGTTAGATGTGATCCGACCATGAACTTAACGATGATCGATACTCAGGAGCTTAATAATAATGGCGGTGTTAAAACGAAGTTCGGTAAGGTTCTAATTAGAGGTAACAACATACTATACATTAAGACAGATCTATACTAACATAACTGCTAGCAAGCTAATTTGAATCTCAGCCAACTTATAAGCATTATAGTATTGTTGAGGGCTTAGCATCTTCTATATAGATTTGTTTCAACTTTAGATTTATGATTGATTCTCGGTTATCTTATCTTAAGCTTCCCATAATCCTAGCTTTGTACCTACAAACTTTTGATAAGTTTAATTGTATTGTGGTTTAATATTTATCCTGATTACTTTAGGAATAAAATATGGCGAAAATTAAATAAGAGGGGAGGGAGTTGGTTTGGTTATGGATTGTTGTGCTAGGAATATCGTTGTTGAGGTTCTTGATCAGAAGCCTGTATCTATGAGGAGTATTGAGATTGTTGAGAGGAAGGGTTTGGGGCATCCCGACTATCTTATTGATGGTGCATGTGAAGCCGTAAGTAGGGCTTTAAGTAGATACTATCTTAATGAGTTTGGAGTAATACTTCATCATAATGTTGATAAGGGTCTTCTCGTAGGCGGTAAGGCAACCGTATGGTTTGGTGGCGGTAGGGTTGAGGAGCCGATACATATTATTATTGCTGGTAGAGCTATAACAAGCGTTACGTCTAGCTCCGACGTAAAATATGTTCCCGTAGGTAAGATAGTTTTAAGCTCAGTAAGGGAGTTTCTTAGTAGTAGCCTTAGATTTCTCGATGTTAATAGTGATGTTATAATAGACTATAAGATAAGACCTGGATCAACGGATTTGGTTAGCGTTTTTAATCTTGAAAGGGAAATACCTCTCGCCAACGATACATCGTTCGGAGTATCCTTTGCGCCCTTAACCCAGCTTGAGAAGCTGGTATTGGAGACTGAGAGATATTTAAACTCTAAGGATATTAGGAAAAGTCTTCCGGAGGTGGGTGAGGACGTAAAGGTTATGGGTTTAAGAATTGGGGGGAAGATAGAGTTAACTGTAGCTGCAGCTATGGTTAGCAGGCTTGTACCTGACTTAAGCCACTATTTAAGCGTTAAGGAGGAGGTTAAGAGGAGGATTGAGGATTTAGCCTCGAAAATCACGGATATACCTGTTGAAGTTACTGTAAATGGCGCTGATAAGCCGAGTAGAGGCATAGTATACCTTACCATTACAGGTACTTCCGCTGAAGCCGGCGATGACGGTAATACTGGTAGGGGGAATAGAGTACATGGATTAATAACTCCAAGTAGATATATGTCTCTTGAAGCTACAGCCGGTAAAAACCCCGTAAATCATGTTGGTAAACTATACAACGTACTTGCAGATATCATAGCCAATAAAATATATAGGGAGGTTGGTGGAATAGAGGAGGTATACGTAAAGCTTCTTAGCAGAATCGGAACACCGATAGATAAGCCTCTAATAGCGAACATACAGTTTATACCTGATAATACGAGACCTAGGGGAAATATTGAGAGCGAAATTTACGGTATTGTTGAGAGCGAATTCAATAATATTAGGAAGCTAACGGAAATGATACTTAACGGAAAATGCAACCTATTCTAGCAATCTTAAGGTCTTCTACCCCTATATTCCGAAATTAGCTTTTCAAGCTGAGCTCTTCTTATAGATTTTATTTTCTCATTAAGCCTATCCTTCATTTCCCTTATTTTATTTAAAGTATTAACGTTAATGAATGGGTTTTCGAGAATCCAGATTACGTTAGCTTCATCGTAGTTCATGATCGGTATTCCGTTTTCCTCGAAGACCTCTACTAAATGGCTTGGAGGATTTTTAGAGATTATCCCGAGGACGTTTATCTTAGCTAGCTCCTTGATTGCTTCGATGCTATAGCTTGATGGGTCTTGAACGTATAATACGTCAAATCTTTTTATTCCTACAGTATTCTGGGCTTCCTTAATTGATGACTGTTGTACTGTATGCAGAATCTTAACCGGAACTATTTCTCCTTTAACTAAGGCTATTATGCCTTTCTTAGCATCCTCGATATCTCTTCTTAACTTATCGATATTCGATGATTGAGCTATGAGGCATTTCGATAGTTCTTCAACTCTACTTCTTAAAGCTTCAACCTCTCTATCCCTCCTAATCTTTACGTATTCCTCACTTTTAATTCTCTCAATCTCATCCTCCAAATCCTTTATTTTAAGCCTTAAGGATAGTACTTCATTGTTTGAGCTTCTAAGCTTCTTAACTAGGGCGTTAATAACTGCTCTTTGAATGTTCAGCTTTTTAACTAGGTTTTCAACGTTGGGCTTCTGGATGGATTGTTTAGTAGCTGGAGGAGTTTCAGGTATGCTGATAGGTTTGTTGAGCATGTTTAAGGCTTCACTTATCGAGTATCCCTTAATTATTAAAGCTCTTAAATCACTATTTGGAACTTTTAATCCGAGCGATTGAGCATGTGCTTCAGCCTGCTCCATCTTATTTTTGAAGCTTTGAAAAGCCTTAATAGCTGCTGCTAAAGCATCTCTTTGATGGGGGTCTTGGGGAGGATTTACTTTACGCTCATCCACGAAGTTTTGAACTAGCGATATTTTCTCAGATACTTGTAGTGATCTTGGTGGAGAATATAGCGTAAGGTTGAGGGTGGAGGCTAGCTTTTCAACAAGTCTAGATGGAGGATTTACATCTGATGATACTGCAACAGGAGTTCCATAACTTAGAATTGTTTTTATAATTTCACTTCTATCAATACCTCTCTTACTTGTTAATAGTAATACTTCACCGTTAACGTTCAGTAAAGCTATCCCGGTAACCATACCGGGATCTATGCCGACAATAAGGTATTCGTTTCTTCTAGATTGGGTAGACATCGAGGAAACCTCACCAATAGGTTTAAACATTAAGGTTCTACTTGGAACGGGCTTTATTTTAATGTTAACATATCCTCTCCTACCGTGAACGATTCCTTGAAGATCCTCTCTCCTACAAAACACTACAAACTTAGCATTTGAAATACCGCCGTAGCTTCTCCTTATATATAAGTCATAGTCTAAACCTAATAGCTTAAGCTTAGACTCGACATCCCTACATAACATTAATATTCTGCTTTCAATCCCACGTCTATATCTCTCACTGCTCATACCTCCCTTCCTAGTTATCTTTGATGGAGATATCGTAATTATTGTTTTAGGATCGAAAACCTCAACAACATATCCGATATTCATGGAGGCAAGTCTAGCTATTATCTCCGAAGATTCGAGCGGAGATATCTTAGGCTTAGATGTTAATCCATTATCTAAGGCAAGAGATTCCAGTGTTTTAAATCCATGATCGGGAGAGCCCGTAACCTGTACGATCTTAACGTTTAGCGGGAGGGTTAAAGCTATCCTTCTCAAATCCCCTATCGATTCCGCCAATTCAAATATGTTGTCTAAAGCTATTATTGACGGATTGTATTTCTTAATGAGCTTAATCAAATCCATGAAGGATACATTATTAGCTCTCTCAATAACTCTAGATCCCTGCATAACAGTAACAGCATATTGTCTATCCCCATGTGGGGAGCTCATCGGTAAAGAATCTATTCCAACCACTACATCATTACCTAACGTTTTACAGCACCCCATAGCTCATCATATATCTTATTTACATCGCTTCTAAAACCATACCTCCTAGCAAAATACTGAACTATATTCTTAACATCTCTTTTTAGGAGGATGTGGGCATTAGGATGATTAACATCAACCCACTGAACCCAATCAATAATGTATGTTAGCTGCTCCGGAGTTAACATAACATTATACTCGCTTAAATCACCGTGAACTAAACCAATTGATAAAGCTAATCCCAAATTGTTAACTATATCTTTAAAAACCCCAGCCGGATTATCTAATTCGCCTACAGTATAGAGTGGAACACCATTAATATAGGACATTATGACTACATGCCTATTACTATCTATCGGTTTAGGCGTAAATAGACCATGCTTATACAGAATTTCAAGTGCTTTAAACTCATTCGATGCAGCAAGCCTGGATTTGTAAAGCCACGAGATATGTCTTCTTGAACCTATGAAGAGACGCTTACGTCTAACCTGTCTAAAGCTTACTCTACCTAAACGGAAAAACTTAGCTATAATTCTAACCCCTCCAGGCGCTAAAGCTTCATAAATATCGGACTCCTTACCCTGAGCAATAACACCGCCAATAGCTTCAACAGATTTCCTCTTAGATAAAACGTTAAGCGCAAGCACATCGTAACCGTTATAGTTAAGTCTATAGCCAGTATATGGTCCAATACGTCTTAGTATCAAGTTAAGGGAATGGATTTTCGATAAGTGATATATCGTATCCTCAAAACTTAAACCTGAGATTTTAACTATTAGGCTTAATGGTACATAACTATATGTACTCATCCCCCTCTCTATAGCTGTAAGAATTCTAAAATCTTCAGGGGTAAGTTTCTCCAATACTTGGGCAGCATACATCACCATAGCATTATCGCTTACCGATTTATTATATGCAGCAATACTGGATGTAAGATAAATAGTTTTCGCTTAAGATGTCCTCAGGTTTATGTAGCAAATTCATAAAGCCTAATTCGGCAGCCTAATCCATACGTTTAAGATTCTCCATGAGGAGTATAGCTGGAGAACGATATATAGCTTCTAATGGATTGATTTAATTGTTGAGGATATTAAGAATGATGAATATTTGTTCGTAATGCTATGATGCGATTAGGATTCTTACAAATCCGATCTTCTAAAGATCATGATGCTTGTTTACGTGATTTAAGCCTCTCTATAGATGCCTTTATAAGCCCTACGTAGACTGGTGAGGGTTTTCCAGGTCTTGACTTATATTCCGGATGGGCTTGAGTACAGATGAAGAATGTATGGGATGGAAGCTCAATAAACTCAACTCTTTGATCGTTAAGACTATAGCCTGAAACAATTAATCCATGATTAGTTAAGGCTTCCAAATAGTCCTTATTAACTTCATATCTATGTCTATGTCTTTCATAAATTATCCTCCTTTTATATAGGAGATACGTTAAAGTTCCTTCTTTAAGCACTATCGGATATGATCCTAGCCTCATCGTACCTCCCTTAAACAATACTTCATGCTGCTCAGGAAGTAGATCCACTACGGGATGTGGAGTGTTGGGATCTATTTCTGTTGTATTTGCATTTTCTAGTCCTAAAACATTTCTTGCAAATTCAACAATTGAAAGCTGCATTCCGAAACATACTCCAAGTAATGGTATATTGTTTTCACGTGCAAATCTTATTGCTTCAAGCTTCCCCAGGAATCCTCTAGCACCAAATCCTGGCGGAATTACTATACCATCAAATCTAGATAAAATGCTAGCATCCAGCTCCTTCCTCTCAATTTTTTCAACATCTATAAATTCGATATTAACACCAACACCAAGACTTGCAGCTGCATGCTTCAAAGCTTCATTAATGCTTATGTAGGCATCATTGGTTTTTACATATTTGCCGCAAAGCGCTATTGAAACCTTTATTGATGGCTTCTTAAACGAATTAACGATCTCCATCCAATCGCTCCAGTCGGCTTTACATAGATGAATTCCCAGCAATCTACATATATAGTCTCCCATTCCCTGTGCGTCAAGTACTAGTGGAAGCTCATATACGTAATCCACATCGTATGAAGTAAATACAGCCTCATCGGGGACGTTTCCGAATAATGCTATTTTCCTCTTTACCTCGTGGTCTAAAGGCGTCTTGCAGCGTGCAACAATGATGTGTGGCTGAATTCCTATACGTCTAAGCTCATTAACACTATGCTGTAGAGGCTTTGTCTTCTGCTCACCAGTAACATCAAGTATTGGTACAAGCGCTATATGTATGAAAAGAGTTTTTCCAGGATGCTCTAAAGCCATCTGTCTTATAGCTTCGAGAAATGGCTGGCTCTCAATATCTCCAACAGTTCCACCAACCTCAACTATGATAAAATCAGCATTTGACTTTTCAGCAACAAGCTTAATTCTACGTTTAATCTCATCAGTAATATGTGGTACAACCTGAACGCATAATCCAAGATAGTCCCCCCTCCTCTCCCTCTCAATAACGGTTTGATATATTTGACCTGTTGTAATGTTGTTCTCCTTGTTTAAATTAATATCTAGGAAGCGCTCATAGTGACCAATATCAAGATCCGTCTCACCACCATCCTCAGTTACGAAAACCTCACCATGAACAAGAGGATTCATCGTTCCAGCATCAACGTTAAGGTATGGATCGATCTTGATGGCAGATACTTTAAAACCTCTGGCCTGAATCATCTTACCTATAGAGGCTGTTAAAATGCCCTTACCGACACTTGAAAGAACCCCTCCCGTCACAAATATAAAGTATGCCATAACCACAACTTCACTATAAATACATAGCTAAACTATTAAAGCTTTAGCATTAAAAGAAGTTTGTAAGGGTTTTTTGCAGTGTTTGGGATATTGGAAGCGTTATTATTGATATATTATTTACGGATGGAAGTGAAACGTTAATAATTGTTGTTGAATTTACTTCAATCATTCTTCTTCTAGATCTATGAACGTGGGCATGTATACATAGGGTGAGATTGGACTTTGAGATTACCTCCTCCATAGCCTTACTACCCAGTAATGGCCATAAACTCTCAGGCTCACCAACCATAGTCTTATAGGTTACGGAGTAGTGGGATAGAAGAACGTTGAAGTCTGCCTCCCCATCATTTATTAAGCGCTCTATTTTCCTAAGTCTTTCAGCATATATTTTATCAATATCTTTAATATTTCTAGATTGCCATGCTGTAGGCTTATCGAGAACACCTTTAGTACCTGTAATTTTAATACTCCACCCCTTAATGTTTAGTATTGTTGACTCATCATCAAGCCATATCACTGATGAATACTCATCCTTATACTTCTGAGGAGTATACTCCTCATTACCAAAGCAAGATATAATAGGTATATTACCAATACTTCTAATAGCATCTATTACATTCCCCATTTGAGCCACATCATTTCTATGTACATTATCCCCTGCTAGAAGGAAAAGGTCTATGTAGTTTAAAGGAATGCTTTGAAGAGCATTCTTAAATATCTTCAAGAATTTCGGAGAATGAATATCGCCAACTGCTGCCACAACTACACTACCTCTACCAGCCATACCTTACACCTATCAACTACCTAATATAGGTTTACCTAAATATAATTGTTTAGGTTTAATCCAGCATCGCCAAGCTAAGCCTTCATGAAGCTTTTGTTTTCATGAGGTTTATTAAGCCCTTAAGTTTATTTTCTACTGTTTCTATCAACCTAGGCTTTGTAAACTTAAACTTGCTGATTAACTTCTAGGTAAAGCTTAAGTTTACAAGACGTCAACCTACTTAATAAACTATTTAAGTATTTTAATTTTTATTAGTATACTGGTGGGAGGATGAAGTCTAATGAGTTTGTTGTTGAGGCTACGCTTGAACTTATCAGTAATGCTATTAGGAGGGTTTTAGGGAATTGTAGCCAGGATGTAGGGGATGGTGAAATAATATTTACCGGTGTAAGGGAGGTATGTCCTCCAATAATTAAGGTTAGAAGTATTGGTGGAGGAAGGTATGCCATTATCTCAACAAGTAAGTGTAGTGTGAAGGATTGTAGTTATTGGGAGAGATGTGTAAAGCTTGATGTTGAGAGGCTTGAAGCATTGAGGAGGGAGCTCTTGAAGCTAGCTGATGAGACTAAAAAACAAGCATTGAGATGGCCTATAGAGACGGAGGGAGTTAGTGAAAAAATTATTGAGAAGGCGTATGAGAGGATGAGGTAGCAGCTATGACATGCTACGTAGTTGTTGGAGGATTTTTCGGAGATGAAGGTAAGGGAAAAGTTGTAGCTTACTTAGCGCTTAATGATGGCGTTAATGCTGCGGTAAGAGTTGGCTCAATAAATGCAGGTCATACAGTTACTATTAACGGTAAAGAGATTAAGCTTAGAATTATTCCATCAGCCTTCATAAACAAATACGCAAAACTATACATCGCTGCTGGAGCTAATATAAGCCCATCAGTATTTCTTAAGGAGGTTGAGCTAACAAATACGTACGGTAGGGTTTGGATTGACTACAACACCTCAATAATCAGTCAGGAGCACATAGATAGAGATAGAACATCGCAGTATCTTAAGGAGAAAATAGGGACAACAGGAAGTGGAGTGGGACCTGCTGTTGAGGATCGGGTTAAACGTATAGCTAAAACAGCGAAGGAGATAGATGAGTTAAAACCATTTATTGTAGATGTAGCTCAGGAAGTAAATGAGATAATCGATAATAATGGAACAGTTATTATTGAGGGAACGCAGGGAACCTATCTCTCACTTTATCACGGTACATATCCATATGTTACTTCAAGAGATACAACAGCTTCAGGAGTATGTAGTGAGGCAGGTGTAGGACCTAAGAGGGTTGATGAAGTAATTGTAGTTTTTAAATCATTCGTAACTAGAGTTGGAGGAGGACCTCTAGAGGGAGAGTTAAGTGAGGAGGAGGCTATTAGGAGGGGATGGCTTGAAATAGCAACAGTTACTGGTAGGAAGAGGAGGAGTGCGCCGTTTAACTTTAATCTTGCAAGGAGGAGCGTTATGATTAATAGTGCAACTCAAATAGCATTAACAAAACTTGACTCAATATTTCCTGAGGTTAGAGGTGTAAGGTCATATAATGATCTACCATTAAATGCTAGAAAATTCGTTGAGGAAATCGAAAATACATGTAAAGTACCGGTCACAATAATAGGTACAGGACCGGATGTATGTGATACCATAGATAGAAGAAGGGAATTAAAGCTAATCTAAAACTAAGTAGCAATGCATGATTTAAGTAAATTTCGTAGGAATATTTATTAGTTGGGAGACATGATAGCCCATATGTCTGGGGAGCTGAAGATAAATACTAAGGAGCTAAGTAAATACGATAAGGGGAAGCTGGATAGATTTATTGAGTATATTAAGAGGAGGATGAGGTGCGAGGTGATTAATGAGGGGGAAAATATTATTTTAAGAGGGGAGGATATAGATAAGAAGTACGTTAAAACATTAGCTAAACGATTCCTATATATTGAGAGAATAATAGATAATTTTAGGGTGCTGGCAAAGAATGAAAGCCTATTACTGAGAGAGAGGAGGAAGGTAAGAATGAAGAGGTAGGTCATTAACTATACCATGTTGCTAGGCTTAGTGGATTAATCTATTGGGATCGATTTAGGGAACCGTTACTGATTTAGCTAAATTCCTCGGTTTATCCGGGTCTTTAAGCCTTAGCACAGCTGCATGATATGCTATTAATTGTAATGGTGGAGAAAATATTATTGGTGTTAATATTTCAGAAATACTAGATTCTATACTTATAGTAATGTCTGAAACCTCCTTAACCTCACGAGCACCATCCTGGATTATTGAAATTATCTTAGCGCCTCTAGCCTTCATCTCCATAACATTGCCAAGTATCTTAATCGATGTTTCGCCGGCAGGAGATATAAAAATACATGGAAAACCACTTTCAACAAGCGCTATTGGACCATGCTTACTCTCTCCAGCTGGGTATCCTTCAGCATGTATGTAGCTTATTTCCTTAAGCTTTAATGCTCCTTCAAAAGCTGATGCAACATTAATACCTCTACTAAGATAAAATACATTTTCTCTTGAAGCTATTGCTTGAGCAATTCTCCTAGCCCCCTCATCTACACGTCTCAAATGCTTCTCTACTACTGTTGATGTTTCATAAAGTTCAGATAGTAAACGTTTATACATATCCCTATCTATAAAGCCATAACTATTAGCGAAGCTTATTGCTAGCAGACTTAAAACCGCCAGCTGAGATGTATAGGTTTTTGTTGCTGCTACTCCTATTTCAGGACCTGCCTGCATGTTTAAATACATGTCCGATATTCTTGTTAGTTCAGACCCCATAACGTTCGTTACACCAATTATCTGTGCCCCCCTCATCTTTGCATTCTTAACTGCAGTAAGAGTATCTCTTGTCTCGCCAGATTGGGATACTGCTATTACTACTGTGTTTTCATCCACTAGTTGTACATAGCTTTTCAGGAATTCTGAAGCTACACATGGTATTGCGTTAATTGATGATAGCTCTGAAAATATGTAGGATGCAGCTAGACATGCATGATAAGATGTCCCACATGCTACAAGGAATAGCTTATCTGAATTCTCAATAAGCATTGAGGCGATATTTATGAGGCGCCTATCGATTCTTAAAGCATCCCTTATCGCTTTTGGCTGCTCATATATTTCTTTAAGCATAAAATGGGGAAAACCGCTTTTCTCAGCCATATCCATAGACCAGTCAATAATTGTTTCACATCGTTGAACCATTAACCCACTTCCTACCTGAACTATCTTAACACCATTCAAGCTTAAAACAGCCATTTCACCATCAAACAGTTCTATAACCCGGTTAGTATAGGGCAGAAGAGCTGGAATATCTGATGCGCAGAAGACACCATTACTACCAATACCTACAACCAATGGGGATTCGTTTCTTACACATATTATCTTATCCTCATTAGCATATATAGCAGCTATAGCATAGCTTCCACTGATTAGCTTTACAGCCTGCCTTACAGATTCTTCAAATGACATATTATTTCTAATATTATCCTCTACAAGATGGGCGAAAACCTCACTATCAGTTCTCGATTTAAAAGTATGACCTCTAGACTCAAGCAGTTTTTTAATTTCAAGATAGTTTTCAATTATTCCATTATGTACTATAGCTATTCTCTCCGTACAGTCAGTATGTGGATGAGCATTCTCCATACTTGGAGCCCCATGCGTTGCCCATCTTGTATGACCAATACCAATTGTTCCTGGAAGATCGTTTAAGTCAAGTTTTCTATGTATTTCCTCTATTCTTCCAGAATCCTTCTTTAAAAATAGCAGACCATTACAAACAGTAGCTATACCTGCGGAGTCATATCCTCTATACTCAAGCCTTTTTAAAGCTGAGTGAATCAGTGGTGCAGCCTTCACTCCACTAACTATGCATCCGAAAATCCCACACATAGCTATTCTCCACCAATTATTTCATTAACAATTCTAACTATGAGGTCCCTAACAACACCACCATCAACTTTACCTCTTAAAGTCTTCATGGCTTGACCTATAAGCAAATCTACAGCTTTACCTTTACGTTCAGCTATAACATTGATGTTTTTCAACACCATTTCCCTAATTACCTCCTCCACTTTTTCACGAGGCATAGCAAACAAGTTTTTCTCACGAACTATATCTATAACGTTTCTATTAATATCTGCTGATAGAAATCTTATAATATCTGGTATCGATTCCTTAGCTATAATTCCATCTTGGAGAAGCTTAAATATCTCCTCGAAGCGCTCATCAGATATTAAATCAATATTTACACCATCTCTTCTTAGGCTTGTTAATGTTGAGGTTAATGTTGATGCTACAATAGTTGGATTTACATTGTATTTTGAAACTATCCTTTCAAAAAGGGGTAAATAGTATGAATTTAAAATTTCCTGAGCAAGCTTACTACTCAACTTTAACACTTTAGTAAAACGTTCAAACTTTCTCTCAGGTGTTTCAGGTATTAGTGTCTTTAACCGTTCAATTCTCTCCTTCGTTATAGCTAGTGGTGGTATATCTGTCTCAGGATAAAGTCTCGCTGCTCCAGGTCTAGGTCTAGTATAGTATGTTGTTCCATCACTATTAGCTGCTCTTGTTTCTTCAGGTACACCCTTTAACGCCTCAATACATCTCTCATAAACAGCTTTAAGAGCCTTAAGAGCCTTATGTTCCTGGGATGCAACAAAAACTACAGCATCATCTTGAGATGCTGATACAGCCTCTAATAGTCTTTTAACCTCATCCTCCGTAATTCCGTATGCAGGTAGCTCATCAGTATGGAATATGCCGTTTACACCAGCTAAAGCTTTAGCTCTATCAGAGAGTTCTGTGCCAAATCTACGTTTAGGCTGAACCTCAATTTTAAGTATTCCTTTGAAGCTTGGAAGCTTGAGAGCGTAAACCCTACCATTACTGGAAACAGCATCCCTTATTATTCTACATTTAGTATTTGTAAAGATGCTTGTTACATCTATAGGGTTAAAGACTAGCTTATTTTCAACACCTCTATTTAAAAGCTCATCTCGAATTTTTAGGAGGGTTAGTTGTCTCTGAACCTCATATTCAACACATTTAGATATGATTTCAAGCTCCTGAACTCCTTTAATTTCCGTCTTTGCGCCGCCGGTAATCGATACATTTAGATCCTGCCTTATTGTTCCAATTCCTCTCTTAACTCTTCCAGTCATTCTGAGTAGTTGGCCAATTTTGAAGGCTACTCTTTGAGCTTGCTGGGGAGTTGAAATTACTGGAGCTGTTGCTATTTCAATAAGTGGGATACCGAGCCTATCAAGACTGTAACGTACCTCTCCGGAGTTTTCCTCAATTTTCCTCGCAGCATCCTCCTCCAATACTACTGTTTGTATTGGAATATCGCCTTCAACATCAGATATGTAGCCTCCTAAGGCAATAATAGCTGTACGTTGAAAACCACAAGTATTTGAGCCATCTATAACTATCTTCCTCATCACATGTATTTCATCAACGGGAAGCGCGTTTAAGGTAAGGCTTACAATCAGAGCTATATCTACCGCTTCCTCATTTATTGGATGAGGAGGCTCCTCATCATGCTCAACCATACAGCTAGAGTCATAAAATGAATGATAAACAAATACTTTACTCTTTTCAGCTTCAAAAACCGCTGCTCTATCTATTTCTCCAAGTTCGCTTTGAGTTGGTTTAAGTATTCTCCTAAAAACATAATCAGGAGGTTTTGTTTGAATAACTGTTGGACAGCGACAGAACAGCTTATACTTAGTATCGAGTTGCTGATGAATCTCTAACCCAACTTTTAACCCAATCAGCTTATAATCAATATTTGAAGTCTCCATAGTACTACCACAACCTACGTTATGAAAACATATTTACAAAAATCTTTTCTGAATGTCTATAGCTAATTTCACCACAAATACTTGTTAACATAAGCTTCCTAACATCTTTAACATCCTGAGTTTGACCAAGAACCCATTTCAGCTTAACATATGCTGTTTCAGGAATCATATCCTCACCTGGAATAACGCCCATAGCTAAAAGCTCTCTTCCAGTTCTATAGACGTTCATGTTTACTCTACCCCATAAACACTGTGAAACCATTACAACCGGCATAACCTCGCAAGCTCTACTTATTGATTTAAAAGCATATGTAGGAATATGTCCAAGACCTGTTCCCTCTATAACTAAGCCATGATAGCCCTTATCAACAACATAGTCTATGATCTCGCATGGAAAATCAGGATAAGTCTTTACCAATACTACTTTATCATCAAATTCTGCTTTTAAAGAGGGGTTTCTACCCTTATTTCTTTCAAGCAATCCGCTACGTGATAGCATTGTAATATTAAATCCTTTAACCTCAGCAATAATATCTTCATTAATTGATTTAAACGCATCCCTCCTACTTGTATGACACTTACGAACTCTTGTACCTCTATATATAGCTACTACATCATCAGATGTTGATTTATGCATAGCAACAAACACGCCTGAAAACGGTGATTGAACTGTAAAAATAGCTGCGCCTAGAAGGTTTAGGGATGCATCCGTTGATGGCCTATCAGAAGACCTTTGAGAACCAACAAGCACTACTGGAACAGGCAAGTTCTGAATTGCAAAGCTTAAAGCAGCAGCTGTATAGCCCATGGTATCTGTGCCATGAGCAATAATAACTCCATCAACTCCTTCACTTAAATCATAGAAAATCTTCTCAGCAATCATTTTCCAGTGTTTAGAGGTCATATCCTCACTAAAAATATTAAGAACTTCCTCACTCCTAATCCTAGCTATATTCCTAATCTCCGGTACTAGATTTAGAATATCGTTAACATCGAATGAAGGATAGACAGCGCCCGTAATATAATCAACTCTACTTGCAATTGTCCCACCACAACCCTTTATTGAGATTAGTGGGAGGTCTTGCATTTGCTCAACCGAAGCAGGAGATACGTGGTATGGAGTTAAGCTATGTTTAACTAGCTTAACTTCTCTAATTCTATTAATAGATAAGCCAATATTATATCCGTTTTCAAGCTTAATAACAACATGTTTATCATCAAGCAACCTACTTCTAGGCATTAAGAATCCTCTTAAAACAATACCAGCATCAATAGTTACATCTACTAAATCTCCAATATGAACGTTGAAGCGTCTTATTAACTCTAATGCCTCCCCAAAATATTCAGACGTAGCATTCACCTTAAGATTACGTTATTATGGAGAAATTTAAATTTTGTTTAAAAGACTGACTGCTGGAAAACTTATGTATTTTAAATTTAAAAGTTATGTAAAGCAATTACTTATATGTGATTTTTTGATGTTTTTACATTAAAAACAGCCTGAACACCATATAGTATCTTAGGAAAGATTTATATAGTGGTTCTTAAGAATAATATACTTGGACAGCTCTGAGGTGATATTATGGCTAAATGTCCAAAATGTGGTGAAGAAGTAGCTAAACCATCAAAAACATGGATGTTGAAGAAAGTAAAAGTTGGACTTTATAAATGCTCTAAGGGCCACGTGTTCAGAGCAAAAGCACCTTAAAATAAACTATAAACAACTAAACAAACTATTTTTTATTGTTTGAAGAATATATTATTCTCTTAAAGTAGTTTCTCCTATTCCTATGTCTAGGAATAGGGCTTCTATGAGGCTTAGCTGGAATCTTCGGTGTTTGACTTCTAACCTTCCCAGCCTTAGTAAGACTACCGTGAGATGGCATGTAGTATATGTGCCGTTACAGTATATAAATGTTACTTTAATTAGATAAGTTGCAACTTAAGAGGCTAAATATAATCTATACGTCTAACTAGGTAGACATAGCAGCTTAGAAGTTGAATGCAATATGTTAAGTTGCCAAGTCTAATTGGGGTTTGTAGATTTAGGCTTAAGTTGTTTTAGAATTGATTGACTGAATGCTACCTAACAGCTATATGAGAAGCTGTTTAATCAATCAAGATTTAGAATCATGAAGTAGGAATTGATAAGTATTTCAGGGAGATCTATTGGTGGTTATTGATGATTAAGTCTTATTTTACTTAGTATCGCTTTGCTGAGCTTAAATCATTAAGACATGTGTGTTCAGATTGATGGTTGCGGGAGGTTTAAAGACTGCTAATAACATCTATTATAACATTAATTGGGGCATTTGTTTTAAATCCCTTGGGGTCTATATGTGTTGGTCCAGCTTCATAATTTAATTTCTTTAAGCTATATATTATATCCCTAATTTTTGGTGGTTTTTTCTTGATTTTTGAGCATATATAGTCTACATTATAAAATGTTGGTGGGAGTGTACTTTCTTCTAATAGAGTGTTTAAAAGTTTATTTATTTTCTTTTTAGTTTCTAGATTAAGCTCTTCATTATTTTGAATCATATCTATACAAAAATCTCTACTTACAATTGGTCCAATCCATAGGGGTCCTGAATATACCAGTTCTCCACCGCAATAGGGGCATTTCTCCTTGTAGACTATTATATCCTCAACTATAAGTCTAAAATCGCATTTAAAGCAATACATAATAATTCCCCTCATTTTCAATGCCTTATTAGCTTTCAATGCTCCTCTAAAAATTCTAAGGCATGTTCTTATGTAGTGTTCATACGCATAAGATATTAGGGGCTCTATTAAGATATTGTGCTGCAGTGCTTTAGTATTTATCATGTTTATCAGGAGCCTTAAGGCTACTTCACGGCAATAATAACTTTTTAAAGGTTTTCCTAAATACTTTCTTTCACATGCCTCACTTTTAATACCGCATAGCGGTATCAAGTCTGTTGCTGTAACACATAATACCCCCTTATTTCTTAAAGCTTTCAATGCCGGCTCAATAAATTCTACAGGTGAACCGAATGGATCAATATCTACAATATCAAACCTTAATTTTTTACTTGCAAGTTTTAGTAGTAGTAATGAGGCATCTTCATTGTATACTTGAGCTACATCTTCCACATTATTAAGCTTAACATTACGTTTTATAAATTGATATGCGGTAGAATTTATATCGTTTAAAACTACCTTATTAACTTTACATTCAAGAGCGTATCTTATCCCTCTAACTCCAGTTCCTGAAAGCGGCTCGCATATGTTTAAATCTCTATTTAGCATTCTGCTTATAGTATTTGCAAGCAATATTGAAAGGTCACGGTTAAGCTTCATGTTTGGATTGTAAAATACAGGTGTTAACCTAGGTCTATAGGTTCCTCCGCTACCTTTAAAAAGACTTAGACTTGGAACTATAATTTTCGCTCTTCCCTCACAGACCTCCTCTACTGGTAAACTGTTCTCCATACTTAACCCAATATTTCCTAACTGGTTTCCATGACTTTCTAACAATATCCGGTACTTGACCGTGTTTTTTAATCCAGCTTATAATGAATTGAACTGTCTTAGGATCTGTCATATAGCCAGATCCAAAATCTCCATATTTCTCTTTTAATTCATTAATTATTTCATCTCTTCTAACTTTAGCTAGAATTGATGCTGCACTACACACAGGATATAGGGCATCTGCATGGTGTTTGGATACTATTTCTACATTAATCGTTAATGAGCTCATTATGTCTTTCTTAAATCTTTCCTCATTAACATCTGATGCATCAACATATACGATGTCCGGCTTAAGTCTATTTATTACTTTACCCATTGCTTTTGCTTCAAGATAGTTTAATCTTCTATATTTTTGACCTTTCAGTACTACTTCATCAATCTCACTAGGTTGAATTTCTTCTATAGCATAATCTAATACTATGTCTTTAATTTTCTCCGCTATTATTACTCTTTGTCTTGGGGTAAGTTTTTTTGAGTCTTTAACTCCAATTTCAGTTAATTTTTCCATCTTCTCCTCTTCTATAAGTACGCCAGCTATTATAAGTGGTCCTATTGCCGGTCCTCTACCGGCATCATCTACTCCAGATACTTTCCTCATCATCTTCATAGTTAAACGAGGTTGAAAAACCGATAATTACCAGACTGCTAAACTTTCTTTTTAGCTCAAATATTTGTGGACGATATAGGTATTCTGAATTACTATCTATATTTAGTATTTTCTTGATGAATTTTATGGTTTCCTCGCTACCAACTAATGTATACACTCCCCTCCCCAAATCAATTCTTCTTAAGGCTACTATGGGAAGCTTAATATCTCTATGCTTCTCCTTAGGTATAAGTTTAGCAAGTGTTATAAGCTCATCTTTTAAGAATATGATATCATCTCCCCCTCTAGTTTTTACTGATGGTATATCTTCTTTAAGCAGTTCTTCAAGAGATTTATGTGAAGTTGGGAGATGATCGTTGATTTTCTGTATTTCAATGTCAATTATTTTCGATATTGTCTCTATTCCAGATAGCTTGAACATTATTTATCATACCTCGCTACAACCATTGCATGGTCTTTATCGTAGGGTTCGAGATGTACAATATTTTCCTTTTCTATTGTAAATCCATGGGATAGGAGATAATTGATTTCCATTTTATATACTTTAGATGGCTCCTTCGTTACATCAATACTTCTAGCTTTAATTGCAAGCATAATCCATCCCTTATGTTTCAAGTATCGTTCAGCATTGCTTGTTAGTAGTTCTGCTTGATTAGGCTGAGCTACATCGCAATATATTACATCAACCTCATCAACAACATTGCTATATAAGCCAGGATTTCTTGCATCTGCAAATATTGGTATCATGTTTCTTCTAAGCTCACATACCTGTATAAGCTCTCTCATAACTCTTGCAGCAAACTCAACACAGTATACAATACCGCTTGATCCAATTATGTCGGAGACGTGACTTGATGTTGTGCCTGAAGCAGCACCTAGATATAGTACTTTACACTCCGGCTTTATAGGAATATAGGAGATACCGTTTAGTATGCTTGCAGCTAGTTTACTTCTAAATGGATTCCATACTCTATACTCCACTCCTCCATATCTCTCTAGAGTTTCGCCATATACTTGTACTCCAGGTGTTAGATTTATTGTTGCAAGTTTTCTCGTATTGTCTTCGTACTCTATCCAGAATATCTTAGGAAATCTTTCATGCTCATATACGTTAACAATCTCAATCCTTCTAGTTGACATAGATCTCACATTAAGTAGTTATCTGTAATATTTAAACCCCTATCTTCTTTTTTTAGCCTCAACTTTTTTAGGAGGTTTAGCGTATGTTTCCTTTATCTGCTTTATTCTTTCCTCAAGCTCAGCTTTAAGCTGTTCTCCAATAAATTCTCCTCCAAAGTAGTCAACTCTTGCAGCTATTGCTAGTTTACTAGCTAATGCTCTAGCAATTTTCCCTCTCTGCCATCTTGGCGCATTTCTTAACTCCGGATATCCAAATATAACTCCATGCTTTGGCGGTTTGGACTTGCTTCTTAGAAATCTAAATAATGCTTTTTCCGCACCTAAAACCTGTACCCTACTTGCAGGCGATTCTGCAAGTTTTTCAAGTCCACCTGCAATCGATATTAGTCTAGCTGCTATGGTTCCACCTACAAGACACTTCATGTTAGGTGCTATTTCGCCAACTGTTTTATCAATATAGTTACTTAATTCATTTCTATACGCTATAAGACCTAAGGTTTTTTCAGCAAGCTCCCCTACAGCTTCCAAATCTATATCGGTAATTTCAGCTCCAATAGATTTTTCAGCGCTTGATACTATGGGCTCAATAAGTTTTGCAGGTACTCCAATCTTAGCTAAAATATCCCTATTAATATTTGCTCTTGAAAGCTTTCTAGAAACTATGTTTAAATATACTTCATGGTCCTCAACAACATCATTAAGTTCAGGGAAATGTATTGAATACCACTCCCTTATCCTGTTTATATTTAGATTTATTATTTTATTAATATCGTCTAAAGCCTTAACAGCATTTACAACCATAAGATCTCTTTTTGCAGCGGTTTCTCGAAGCTGGATTTTAATAAGCTCTATCTGAATACATCTTATAATGTCATAATATTCCTCAACACTTTTAACAAGCCCTGTTTTAATTGCCTCATTTATAACTACCTCTTTAAGTTTTCTAAAAATGATATTTTTAGGATCTGCCTCCACCTCAATACCTGTACTAGCCAGTGTTCTTTTAAAATTTTCATTTTCAATATAGATACGTTTAACTCCAATTGAAGCTAAACCACTACAGAATTGTTTTAAATCATTTGGAATCTTTCCTTCAGTCAGTAGCTTTATTTGTTGTACAAGCTTAGACGTGTCTTTACTAATTAAAGTAGAAATAACCTCACCGTTAATGTTTGCAGCAACATATCCTAGATTATGTATCAGTAAATAAGCCTCCATCATCTACCACTACAAGATTTTACAAATAAAACTTTTATAAATTTTACCTAAAATATAAATTCTCCTAAAGTAGATGTTTAAATCAGTCTTTTAACTATGATTGTTCGTGGTTAAGTATATTATCTTAATGGTAATATTGATACTTATTGTAAGCTATATGATTTCGTATACGTATACGCTCATTACAGGGGAATATGTTGAGAATATTAGGGAGAACTCCTTTTCATGGATTCTCGCATCAACACTACTTTACGTAAACAATTCTATGTTAAGACTTATTGTAGACTTATGTAGAACTTTATGGTTTCCAATTTTAAGCATAGGTATACTGCTTTATTTTATAGGGTTAAGACAATTAGGATATAAGATAGTTATCCTATCTCTCTTACTACTTATACTACCCATTATTTTAGGGTTAATGAAACAATAATTCTTAATTAAAGCTGTGAATATACTTATATTTTTATGTTAATGATTAGACGTGTCATATTAAAATTAAGAGTTGCTAGAAGTATGATCTAGCTGTTAATGATTATTTAAAGGATTACCTCTATGAGGGCTAAGAACAACTTAGGTTATGAAATAATAATAGCCTAATATGTAAACTAAGAGTATGTTAAGCTTATTCAAAAGGAATTAACAGTCGATAAACTGAAAATTTCTCTTTTATAGTTGATCAAACTAAATTGCTACTTAAAGCTTTGAGGCTTAATCTTCAATATCCATACTTTAGGCTAAATTAAGAATAGTATTGAAGTTGCCTTGTCTTTATTATATGAATGAATTTACAAGATTCCACAAAGCTAAGTTTTACAGAATTCTAATTGAGTTGCTAAAACAGTAATGGAAAACTTTAATAAAATATTAATGCTCTTAAGGGTATTTATAAATTTTCAGTTGTTGAAAAC
>Ga0272445_1000204_pt1 | contig 58551 bp, 60 predicted proteins | sample YNPCB0031_FD_194404 | JGI IMG/M metagenome (GOLD analysis project Ga0272445, IMG submission 194404) | Hot spring sediment microbial communities from Yellowstone National Park, WY, United States - YNP-CB-003-1 | ecosystem: Environmental > Aquatic > Thermal springs > Hot (42-90C) > Sediment...
ATTTCCAGGGAGAGACCCATTTGAAAAAGTTGATGAGCTTTACTCGAGAGAGTTTAAGGGTTTAAAAATGATCATTCCGACAAAAAGATATGACCATGAGGACTTTATGCCCTACTACCAGAAGGCGGAAGACCACGGCATGCCCATTCTCTTCCACACGGGCGTTATAATGTCATTTAAGGATGACAGGACGCTGGGCACATCTTCATCATATATGCGACCAGCATATCTCGATAAAATCGCAAGGGTTTTCCCGAAGCTAAAGATAATAGCGGCTCACATGGGCGACCCATGGTTCCTAGAAGCCTACAGAGTAGCCCAGTACTGCCCAAACATGTGGCTTGACATTTCCGGAGCAGCAATCTTCATAAAAGCACTGAACATAAGAAAATATTTATGGATAAGAGTTACACCGGACAAGCTAATTTGGGGATCAGATGCACCGCCTGAGAAATACCTCCAGCTGCTAATAACATGGAAGACCCTTATCAGAGAGATCGGAATATCCGAAGAAGATAGCGAAAAAATATTCGGCAAAACAGCCGCGCAAATACTCGACATAAAACACTAAAAACATTCGGCATAAAATATTAAAATAGAAATGGTGAGCCCGGAAAATGATTTGGAACCTATCTATGTGCTGGCTATACGCCATAACCAAGTATCGGTATGTACCCAGCATAGATGAAATTCTACTAGCCATCGACGACGCGATGAGGATGGGCTTCAAATACATGGAACTTGAGGGAGTAGGCCCCCAACTTTATACGGTTGCAAAAAATAAATCAGCCATAAAAAAGAAATGTGAAGAGAACGAAATCAAACTAATCAATTTCGTTCCAGTTCTACCAGACATAATGTCACCAAACATTGAGAAGAAAAGGAAAGCGCTGAAAGATTTCAGAATTGGCTGCGAACTCGGATCCTTCTTCGAAACCGAAATGATTCAAATAGACACCTTCCACCTACCAATATACCTCAAACCAATATACGACATCTCTGAAGAGTTCAAGTATGCCTACAGCGCCCCCAAACTGAAGGTTGACCCAGAATTCGACTTTTGGGAATACTTCAATAACACGCTGATCCCCTCAATCTCCGAATGCAACGATATGGCCAAGGACCACGGACTGAAACTCTGCATCGAACCTAGAACATGGGAAAACGTGCCAAACGTATGGGCCCTAGAGCTCGTAATGCGAGAGGTAGGCAACAAAAATCTCGGAGCAGTCCTCGACACAGCGCATCTAGCAGCCCAAAAGATGGAGATAGTGCAATGCATAGAGATGCTTGGAAAAAAGATTTTCTACGTACATGCAAGCGACAGCAACTTCCTAACAGAGGACCATCTTGAAATAGGAAAGGGAAGCATAGATTGGATAAACATGCTGAAAGCCCTCAAAAAACACCGCTATAAAGGATATATAGGCATAGACATAGGTGGAAAACCCGAAATGAAGAAGGATCTGGACGCCATCTACATCAATTCTAAAAAGTACTTGGAGGAACTAATGCTAAAAATCTCCAAAATAAACCCCTGAAACAAAATAAAGAAGATCAAATAACAACTTAAATATTCACCCGCTCTAAGAATCAAACATGCGAAATTAATGGTGGCTTACTATGAGAAAGCCTGATTACCGCAGACTTATAACAGTCCTTAAGAGGGAGGGGGAACCTGACAAGGTTCCATTCTATGAGCATTTTGTAGATAAAGAGGTTATGGAGGCAATTTTAGGTGAAGCCATACCGGCATTAAGCCTGGATCTCAGCCCTGAATTGAAGGTGAAGCATGTATCCGCCCTAATAAAATTCTATCGAAAAATGGGATATGATTATGTTCCCCTGGAGGTTCCGCTAAACCTTCCAAGAGCGAATAGGCTTGGGGCTAAGGATACAGCGCCCTTATCCAGGGGCTTAAGGGAATGGCAGGATGAGAATAGGGGCGAAATAGAAACAATGGAGGACTTCGAGACCTATCCATGGCCTAGCCCAGATGAGGCAGCCGACCTAACATACTTCGAGATTCTTGAGAGGCTTCTACCTGAAGATATGGGCATAGTGGGCGGTGCCGCAGGAGGAGTCTTCGAACATGTGAGCTGGCTTATGGGCTTAGTGCCCCTCTGCAAGGCGCTCTACATGAATAGGCTGCTTATTGAAAAAATGTTCGAGAAGATAGGGTCAATAATAGTTAAGGTTGACGAGGAAATATCGAAGACAGGAAGGCTTATAGCGCTTAGAATGGGCGACGACATGGGATACAAGAAGGGAACATTCCTCCCGCCGGAAATCCTACGCAAATACGTATTCCCATGGCAGAAAAAATGCGCAGAAACAGCCCACAGAAGAGGACTGCCATTCATCCTCCACTCCTGCGGAAACCTCAAAAACATAATGCCGGATTTAATAGACTACGTAGGCATAGACGCCAAACACTCATTCCAAGACGAGATAGAGCCAGTATGGGAGGCAAAAGGCAATTACGGCGGCAGAATAGCCATACTGGGCGGCGTAGACGTAGACAAACTATGCAGAATGCAAATAAAACCCCTTAAAACATATGTTCGACAAATACTTGAAAGATGCTCCCCAGGAGGAGGATACGCACTAGGCTCAGGAAACACAATAACAAACTATACACCCATAGAAAACTACATAGCGATGCTGGACGAAGGAGAAAAATTCCGATAAAAAGAAGCGTAAGGAATTATTTTATGGGAGAAATTAATTTGAGCATTGAATCCATAAGGAAAATTATTGTTTTTGCAGCGGCATCGTATCTTTCCGCATTAATCTTTGATGTCATGTTACTCAATGGTTTGCTGCCGACGAACACACTCCTATGGGGTTTTCTTAGAATGTGGAGCCCCACATTATCCGTAATACTATGCCTGCTCATATTTAAGGAGGGCATCCTAAAGATTAGGGATTTCCTAAAAATCTCAGCAAAGCTGCTTAGGCTATACTTACTTTCTCCCCTCATAGTTTACATGGCTTTAGGAATCTATATACTTATAGCGGTTTCATTTGGACTATTTGATTTCTCAGCCTATGTTGATTTAGTGGCTAGGGGGCTTACTGAAACCCTGAAAGATTCTGAGGCGGATATAGCGCATTTAGCGCAAATATCAGCCTATGCTCAAATAGCCCTAGCTTACGTAGCCGCCGTAACATTGAATGCCCTCTTCGCTTTAGGCGAGGAGATAGGGTGGAGGGGCTACCTATATAGTCTGCTCGGCTCTAAACCAACATTCAAAGCGGCTTTAATCATAGGTGCCCTATGGGGTTTTTGGCATACTTCCTCAATAATACTCTTAGGACACAATTATCAGTTTAATAGGTTGGTCGGCGTGCCACTCTTCACAGCGCTAACAGTATTATTCACGTATCCCCAGATCATAATAACATATATGGCTGAGGGAAGCGTTCTACCATCATCAGCATTCCACGGCGCGATAAACGCCATATGGGGATTAACAATGATCGCGACAAGGCTGCCAATAGAGGTTGGTGAATTAATATTGGGGCTAGGGTTGGTGGGCATAATAGCATGGACAACATTAAACATCATGCTCCACATATCGGTGAAGAAAAAATCTTCTCTAAGCGAGCTGGATAAAAGTTAAGTTTATATTGAAACCCCTTAATCCCGACCATCTTATGAATCCCAGCATCAGATGGCATGAAAGACCAGAACAACTGGGGACATAAAAAGCAGAGAAAAATTAATAAGCGCCATTATGCCATAAGAGCGTAAACTTAATTAATATCGGAGGATCAGCAGGTATGCGCGCTTATGTGGCAGTCGCAGTTCTGATTTTCTCAGCCGTTTTTAGATCAATTCCAGTTGGGCTAAATGATGCGTCTCTCACTCCCCACAGTCCAATTCACATAAGCAGCAACGCAGATTTCACAGCGGACAATGGGGTGGTCGGCGGCTCCGGAACCCTGAACGACCCATACATAATTGAAGGTTGGGATATAACCGAGGTAAATATACCTCTTGATTATGGGATTTGGCTTGAAAATACTGATGCCTATGTCGTCATAAGAAACTGTTTAATCAGCCAATATGTAGGAATAAGGCTTGAGCATGTCGCCAATGTTATGATTGAAAACGTTACCGTGAGGGGTGGCGAAAACGGCATATACGTTTACAACTCAAAGAATATGGTGATATCTAACTGCGATTTAGGCCATTGCCGCGGTGATCCAGTTCATCTAACTTATTCAACCAACATAAAGTTGAAGGATTGTAAAATTGGAGATGGCCGTTACCATAGCGTTTACATGCTGCATCTAAACGATACAACCGTTGAGAACTGCAGCATCTACGATAGCCTCTACGGCGTCTACGCTGAGTCTTCAATAAACATCACAATACGAAACTGCAACATACATGACAACCTTGAAGATGGATTATACTTCTACGCAACAATGGACTGCGCAATCTTAAACTGTCAACTTCACTCCAACGAGTATCATGGAATATACCTTGACTCCTCAGATCGCATAAAAATAGAATACTGCGACGTAAGAAACAGTTCATTAGGCATCTGGCTTAACCCAGCGTTCAACTGCGAAATCCACTTTAACAACTTCATCAACATCCACCAAAACGCACAAGACGATGGGCAGGAGAACAATTGGGATAAAAACTATTGGAGCGACTACAAAGGCACAGACAATAATAATGATGGATATGGAGATACACCATACAATATAATTGGAAGCGCAAACGCAAAGGACAATATGCCGCTAATGCAGGTAATCCCAGAATTCCCGCATCTAATGCCATTAATAGTTCTCATGATGATGATTTCCCTAGCAATCATCCTCCATAAGGGAAGAACCCATTAAAAACCCCAATAGATCTACAAACCAACAAAACCTACAATAGCTCCCGGTAGTGCTGAAGACGCTTATATCTCAGCTGTTGGAGCAAGTTTAAGGCATGCATCGGATGAAGTTAAAAATGCGGCTTGAAAACGCGATGAGTAACACTCCGCTTTTATAAAACTGTCTGACAGATTCATATCGCTTAATGAGCGATTGGAGCTAGGAAATTTTATATTTTCTATTATCGAAAAGATTTTCTTTAAGATCATTAAGGCGAGTGATGAAGCCCAAACTAAAAACGGTGAAAATTTAAGCATGTTTAACCACCGCAACTATTTACAACCGCGGGCATCAACACATAATGCATTTAACGATATTCCAGCGAAGGGAGACATACACATATGGAGACGCGCTTCTTAAAGTCTTATCCAAAAGTTTACTTTGAGATGTTGGCTTCCTCTTTCATGTTAATGATAAACATGAGTTTAGCTTCGGCTTTTCTACCCATTTTCGCTCACGAATTAGATCCTTCAGGATTTTTAGTCGGTCTCGTTTCCTCAATATGGTTTCTCTCTAGAATTTTCATGGAGATACCTTCAGGATTTTTAGCCGACAAAATTGGTAAGCGCCTCATTCTCATATCAGGTTTAGCTTTATCTTCAGCAGGGGCGCTTCTTTGCTCATTGGCTAACGTTATATATGTGCTGATATTTGGAAGGGCCCTCTGGGGTCTAGGGACAGGATTATTTTTCATGAGCAGTTCGGCTATAATATTCGACATTTTTCATTCTGGTAGGGGGAGGGCGCTTGGAACATTTCAGTCAATAGAGTTCATAGGGAGCTTCATCGGAGCTCCGATAGGCGGTTTCATGGTGAGCGCTATAGGCTATAGAGGCGTTTTCATTATATCAGCGGCATTAGCCATAATATCCTTTATAATAGCCTATCTCTCTAAAGGATTACAGCAGATAGATGCCAAGAAACTCATAAAATATGTAAACCTAAGTTCCCTTAGAAAAGTTCTTCCAGGAATAAGAAACATTGGTCTTACAGGAGTTTATATTGGTTCGTTCTCAAGAATGTTTATTTGGACAGGTATAGCTGGCACCGTTCTCCCGTTATACCTAAACCTCCATTTAAACATACCAATTGAAGTTATAGGTATAATCGTCAGTGTACGAACATTAGGCATAATAATTTCCACGGCTTTTTCAGGTCATCTTTCAGATAGACTGGGAAGAAAACTAATAATTGTTACTGGCATGCTAATCGAAGCCCTATCTCTATACGCCTATACATGCCTATCCGCTTCAGATTTTATCTCTCTTGCAGCTCTTGTAGAGGGATTTGGACGCGGTATGGTTCTCACATCTCTAATGGTATTGCTTTCTGAGATGACCCCATCATCTCTTAGGGGAAGCGCTATAGGCATTTACCGAACATTCATGGACATCGGAGGCTTTATCGGTCCAATATTTTTCATGCTAATCTATGAAGAATTTGGGCCATTATCATCATTTCTCTCGGCTATAGCAGTAATCTTCGTAACATCAGCTATAATTCTGATTGCTAAAGCGCCTAAAGAAAATTAGCTATTACCATGTGGAGATTTTCCTTCAAGGGAGTATGTTAACAGATTCAACAATCCCGCCGCCTCCACTAAGAATCCTTTAAACCTCAATAGCTCCTCAAGCCAAATTTTTAACGCGTGAAAGTAACAATCTAAAATTCGTAATATTCAAACTCTTTATCTAGGGGATATATTGGGCGTTTAACCCTGGTGTAGGGCAACTTCTCGATCTGCAATGATGTGAAGCCCGGGGTCAAAGCCCAAATACTCTTCTTGGCTATTTGGCGTAGATCGGAGAATAAATAGCCAACCTTAGCCACGATGATTCTCTTCTTAAGCGGATTAACTTTAGCCTCCTCAAACTCTTTAAGGGTTGAGAGAACCCTACGTTTTGAAGTTACAATTACCTCAACCCCATTAATCCTTAACACAGCCAGCCTGGGATAATCCACGTAGGCAACTACGCCCTCAACGCTTATGGGATGACTGTTAAGCCTATCAAGTTTTCCACCTAGATCCAGAGAAATTCTAGCACCCTTCCCGGCTTGAGCGCATGTGAAGACGGCTTCGGGATCAACTATTCCATTCACCAGAACACCTGTGGCGCCAACCTGAAGAAGCTTCTCAAGAAGAACCACGGTGTCCCCAGCCCCTCCAGCGGTTATATTATCGCCAGTGTCAGAGATAATCACGGGTTTATCTCTAGATTTAAGAGCAGCGTCAACAGCTTCATCGGCCGGTAGAGGCGTAACCTCAGGCGCAAACTCCAAACGTCTAGCCCATATCTCCCGAGCTAAATTTCCAGCAAGATTACGCGCCCTTTCAGCGTGCTCCCTTCCGCCTGCAACAACCACAACGGAAAGCGATGTATTAGGCGTGTCGCTCCATGCGCAACCTATGAAAAGCGACGCGTCGATAATCCCGTTTACACGCTCGATCTCATAAAGCCTATTATAAAGAGACTTCGCTGGCTCCATACTGGTTACAGCGAACTCCCCAGGCAAAATCATAGGCAGCTTCACGATCACATTTAAGGGCTTCAACCCCCTCTTAACACACTCTATAAAATGCATCAAGGCTCTAGCTTTAGTCTGCGTGGAATCTACATGCGGAGCGGTGCGGAAGGCTGTTAAAACATCAGCTTTATCAGCCAGCTCATGCGGAATATTCCCATGCAGATCTAGGCTCACCGCTATAGGCGTATCATCGCCAACAATCTCCCTAACGCTTTTAACTAAGTCAGCCTCCCCGCTTCCAACTCCCTCAACCTCCATGGCTCCATGAAGATCTAAAAGAACCCCATCGGCTGGAAGGGAAGCATCTAGGCGCTCGATAAACTCGCTTTTAAGACTTAAATAAGCTCTCTTCTCCACTAGCCCGTGGGGCGAAGCATAGGCGAGAAGTGTGGGAGCAAACTCAACCTCTCTAAAATCGCGCCAAGGCTCCTCATCCACAACCTCAAAGCCCCTCTTAACATGAAAATCCTCAATGCTAGCGCGAAGAGTTGAAAAAGTATTAGTCTCATGGCTTATTCCGCCTATCAGTATCCTCAAACCACAATCCCCCATCACAATTCAGTGGTAACCTAAATAAAAATATCCGCTGCAAGGCTCAATATTAATTTAAATAGTAAAAACTTACTTTATTCGGTGAATTAAATGGTTAAAGACGTGGTTGAAGCGATCAAAAAATGCAGGATCATCGATCTATCCGCGGAGATCAAACCCAACGTTCTAAAAGTTAATGGCGAATATATCCGCGGAGATCAAACTCGGAAATTCAATATTCAACAGTTCATAAACGCTGAAGATAAAACCTACATGCATTTTATTGAAGCCGAATCCCATATCGGCACGCATGTTGAGGGGCCATCTCATCTCCGCGATGGACTTAAATCCTGCATGGAAATCTCCATAGAAAAATTCATGGGTGAAGCAGTAGTCCTAAAATTTGAGGCAACGGGCGCTGAGCGCTCGGATGAAGGCGGATTCCCCATAAGACCAGAGCATCTTAGGGAGGTTAAGGAAAATGATATTGTGCTCATGTGGAGCCCCGGCGGAGCATACATAACGCCGGAAGCAGCCGAATACCTGGCGAATAAACATATAAAAATGCTGGGGGTCCAGGGGGTTCAACCAGACGATCCGAGAGCCTATAAACCCAACTCAAAAATTAAGCCTGCAACCCATATAGCCCTACTAGAAAACGACATACCGATAATAGAGGGCTTAATTAATCTGGACAAAATAAGGGAGAAAAGGGTCTTCTTCATCGGGTTACCGCTGAAAATTGCACATTTAGATTCATCGTGGATAAGAGCCATAGCGCTTGAATCGCCCTGAGAAATACAGCGCAATAAGGGATGCTTCCCTAACCCAAAATTTAAGCGGGTTCATGCGAAGCCCCAAAAAAGGGAGATCAATAAATATTTGTTAAGGGACACCCATTAGGGTTACTGGAGAAATAAAATCAGAGGGAATAAGTTGGCTAAGCTTGCCCTAAAGGGTGGGGAGCCAGTTAGGAATAAGCCCTTTCCAAAATGGCCAATATTCGGCGAGAGCGAAATGAAGGCTTTAAAAGATGTCTTGGAAAGCGGATTTTGGGGCATAGGAGGTTCAAGAAAGAAAGAGTTTGAGGAGAAATTCGCAGCTTACCAGCATGCCAAATATGGGATTGCTGTAACAAGCGGCACAACCGCCCTTGAAATCTCGCTTAGAGCTCTCGGGGTGGGATGCGGCGATGAAATTATTGTTCCAGCATACACGTTTATGGCAACGGCGACCGCAGTGCTCTATGTGAATGCCATACCGGTATTCGCCGACATAGACCCGGAAACATACACTATAGACCCAAAAAGCGCTGAGTCACTAATATCTGAAAGGACGAAGGCAATATTGCCAGTTCACATAGGCGGTAGACCAGCCGATATGGATGCTTTACTCTCGCTGGCGAAAAAACATGGCTTATACATCGTTGAAGACGCATGTCAAGCATGGGGAGCAGAATGGAGAGGCACGAGGGTTGGAGCGATAGGCGAAATAGGAGCCTTCAGCTTTCAGTCGAGCAAAAACATAACCAGCGGAGAAGGCGGCATAATAGTAACCAACAGCGAGGAACTATACGTTAAAGCATGGTCCCTACATAATTGTGGAAGGATGCCTCAAGGAGCATGGTATGAGCATCATCTTCCAGGAACAAACTACCGCATAACCGAGTTTCAGGCAGCCATACTTCTAGCCCAGATGGAGCGGTTTGATGAGCAAACTGAGAGACGCATAGAAAACGCCAAGTACTTAAATAGTAAGCTCTCCAAAATAGACGGCATAAAACCCCTCAAGGATGATGAACGCGTAACAAGACACGCTTACCACCTTTACATATTCAGATTTAACCCCGAAGCCTTCGGTGGAATATCAAAATCAACGCTTGCAAGAGTTTTACAGGCGGAAGGTATACCTGTAAGCGTTGGATATTCTAAGCCGCTCTATAAGGAACCATACCTAGAATACTTTAAGAAGTGCCCCCTATCATGCCCATACTATAGTAAACCAGTAGACTATTCAAATGTAAAAATGCCCGCAGCAGAGAAAGCATGCTACCAGGAAGGCTTATGGCTGCCACAATATGTTCTGTTAGGCTCTAAGAACGATATGGACGACATAATTTCAGCATTCGAAAAAATAAGAGAAAACATAGACGAAATCCTCACATAAATCAGAACTGAGATAAAATAAGATGCGCCTTGAAAGAGGAGGCTGAATTAAGGAACATAAATAAAAATATTTAAATAATTTTCAGGAAAGCTTCTCCTTTAAGAGAGTGCGACGAGATGAAAATTGTAGATATAAATTGTTTTAAACTGCGTAAACAAGAAGCCGTCGGCGAAGATTTTTGGGAGGAACGATTAGCCAGACCCGTTGATATTTATGAACGCTTTAGAAATGATGGACCTAAAGTTCTCGGCGGAACAACCGTTGAGCAAAATTTTGTGGAAATATCATCGGATGAAGGCTTTAAGGGAATCTTCGGCCCCATATCAGATAATATTGCCAATATTATTATGCGGGATCTTAAACGTCTTATTGTTGGTGAAGATCCATTCGCGGTTGAGAAAATATGGGATATCATATATAGACATCAAGTTCATGGACGGAAAGGAGAATGCGTTATGGCTATAAGCGCGGTTGACTGCGCCCTTTGGGATCTAATCGGGAAAGCTAGGGGTGAACCGGTTGTTAAATTGTTAGGCGGCCCGGTTCAGGAGAAGGTGCCAGCCTACGCAAGTATGCTTGGTTTTTCCCTAAAACCAGAGGAGGTGTCCAGGAGAAGCCTAGAGGTTGCTGAGGAAGGATTCACAGCTATGAAGTGGTTTTTCCGTTACGGTCCTGGAAGCGGATTGTCGGGGATGCAGAAAAACGTTGAACTTGTGAAAACCATCCGTGAAACTGTTGGATATGACATGGATTTAATGCTTGACTGCTGGATGAGCTGGACACTGCCATATGCTGTTAAAATGGTGAAGAAGATTGAGAAATATGAACCAGCATGGCTCGAGGAACCCTTTATGCCAGATGATATTGATAGCTACATTAAACTTCGAAGGGCTACGGATATCCCAATAGCGGGGGGAGAGCATGAATATACCCGATGGGGGGTGAAAGAACTATTGAAGCATGAGGCAGTAGATATCTTGCAGACAGATGTAACATGGGCTGGGGGCATAACCGAAATGAAGAAAATTTGCGCATTGGCATCATCGGAAGGGATACCGGTCATTCCACATGCAGGTTGGACAGAGCCTTCTCAGGCAATCATCTTCTCCAATCCGCAATCAGTCTGCCCGATGATCGAATATCTCTTAAAATTTGCAGTTATACAGCAGACCTTCAATAAAGAGAAACTTAAACCATCTAAAGGATACTTTTATGCGCCAAGCAAAATAGGGCTTGGATTCGAACCTGACATGAAATGGCTTACATAAAAAAGACTTAAAATATTAATTGGACTGCATAAAATTGATAGACTAGGTTATATTGGTTTCATCAGCATCATCTCAGCAGCAAGAATATTTAATTAAAAAATACGCTAAGTAGGGGTTTCCAAATTGCAAAGCAGCGTGGAGGAAGAGATGACTCCTAGGGAGAGATGGTTGGCTGTTTTAAGGAGAAGAAAGCCCGATAGAATCCCGATGGATTATTGGGGTACAGGCGAGGTTACTGACGCGCTTAAGAAGCATTTGGGATGTAAAAGCCTTAAAGAAATATATGAGCGCCTGCATATAGATGCCGTTATAACCGTTCAGCCCAAATATGTTGGGCCGCCGCTACCTGAGGATTCAGATGTATATGGCTGCCGCTACAGAGACATTAAGTATAAGTCAGGCATATACAGGGAATGTGTTTATCATCCATTAGCCAAATATAGAACTCTCGGGGAGATCAAGAGAAACTATAACTGGCCAACAGTCGACCTGTACGACTACTCAGTTATACCTGAGCAGATAAATGGATGGGAGGATTATCCAATTCAGGGCGGCGGGTCGGAGCCATTCTTAATCTACAAGAACCTACGTGGGCAAATGCAAGCATATATTGACCTAATAGTTAACCCGGAAATTGTGCATTACTGCCTTGATAATCTCTTCGATTTCTGCTATGAGAACACGAGGCTTATTTATGAACAGATACCGGGCAGGGTTCTGCTCTCATATGTTGCTGAGGATTTCGGGTCGCAGACGGGACTATTATATTCGCCTAAGCAGATTAAAGAGTTCTTTCTGCCGAGAATGAAACGTATGATCGACTTAGCCCATCATCACGGCGTCTACGTATTTTTCCACAGCGACGGGTCAATTAGAAAGATCATTCCAGACATGATTGAGGCGGGCATAGACATTCTAAATCCGATCCAGTGGAGATGTAGAGATATGGATCGAGAAGAGCTTAAAAGAGAATTCGGTGGAAAAGTTGTATTCCACGGCGGAATGGACAATCAGCAAACGCTGCCCTTTGGGTCGGAAGAGGATGTTCGACAAGAAGTTAGAGATAATATTCATATACTCGGCAGAGGCGGAGGATACATACTTGCACCATGCCATAACATACAACCCATCACGCCCATACGGAACATATTAGCCATGTACGATGAAGGCTACAAGCATGGCCGAAACATTTAGGATTTAAGAAAAGATGAGAGAAGAAGATGGGGATCTTAGAAAAGCGCGCGGATCCGTTAAAGGCTCTAATGGACTTCTCCATCATTAAAATATCTTAATTTTCGGGTTACCGGTTTATGCGCAGATAACGCTTACGCGGAAAACCATCGTTAAATTAGCTGCAGCAAGCGTATATGATTCCGAGTTCTAGGCGCAATTTTACTGATCATAGCGTTTATAATAAACCTGACACTTACAGTAACCTAAATTAGAATGTCTAGGGGATAATGAATTATAAAATGTCATCCCATGTTGAAGTGCGAGAGCTCTGCAAAGAATATTCGGGAAGAAAAGTCCTAGATAATGTCAGTTTTAGCGTTAAGTATGGTGAAATCTTCGCGCTTGTTGGACCAAATGGGGCTGGAAAAACAACATTAATTAGAATTTTAGACATGCTGGATGAGCCGACCTGCGGCGAAGTTTGGCTTGAAGGGTCAAAAATAGACTATTCTGGAAGAAACAAGCATTTAATACGTAGAAAAATAGGTTTTGTCCCTCAGAAGCCAACGCTTTTTAATGCCAGCGTATTCGAGAACGTAGCCTACAGCCTAAGATTTAGGGGTTTAGATGAGAAAAGCATAAGGAGAAGCGTTAAGGAAGCTCTTGAAACGGTCGAATTGAACGATCTTGAACGCAGAAACGCCTTAACATTATCCGGAGGCGAAGCTCAAAGGGTTTCCCTAGCCCAAACCCTAGTTGCGAAGCCGCCGCTTCTGCTTCTAGATGAGCCGACCTCAAACCTTGATCCGAAAAGCATATCGATAATAGAGGAGGCGTTGCTTCGCGTTAATAGGGAGAATAAAACAACGATTATAATGACGGGCCATGATATTCTTCAAGTTGAGCATATGGCTGATCGTATAGCGATACTTAATGAGGGGCGAATAGAGAAGATAGGAACCTTCCATGAGATTCTCAGCAAGCCTTTAGAAGATTCAGCAATATTCATGAGAACGGAGAACATATTTTCCGGCTTCTCAACAGTAACAGGAGACGGAACATCAATCGTTGATTTGGGCGATGGGCTGAAGATAGAGGCAGCGTTCAGAAGAACCGGCGATGTTAGAGTATATATACCGCCGGAAAGCATAATTCTCTTAACCCAAAATGTTCCATCCAGCGCTAGAAATGTTTTCGAGGGCTACATCGCTCAGATAATGGATATGGGACCCCTAGTTAGGCTTAGGATTAAAACTAAAGATGGGAAATCCCTTATGGTTCAAATAACTAAAAAATCATTCGACGAGATGAAGCTTAACATAGGCTCACGGGTCTTCATAGTCTTTAAAGCATCTTCCGTTAAGCTGGTTTAAGTATAATGCAAGTTTAAAGCGAAACTTGCTTCACACCTATTTTTCCCATAAATATTTATTTTCCCTCCACCATCTAAAAAAGGGAGAAAAATTGAATAGAGTTAAGGAATTCCTAAGACATCTTATGAAAAAACCGTATTTTTTAGGGTTTATAAGCCTTCTATGGCTTCTTTTCAGATCTGGGACTAAACCCTCACGTATCACCTATCCATGTCAAAGAGCCTCTGCGGCTATAAGTTTCCATCTTCTAATATATCCGCTATTAATGCCTATACTTATTTTTCTCAAAAAATTCCTGAAGATATCATCTCGCACTCAAAGGATTCCCGGCAAAAAGGCTTTATCTATATTCCTAATGTCACTATCAGCAATATTCACGGCCCTAACGGTTTACGCCAACATAATTATTAATCCTAGGGCAGTATTAAGTGAACGGGCAGCGTTAACTGAAAGTAAAACAGCAGTCTCATTGATACGCGTTAACGGCGGATCTCTTGAAGAATCTTTAAGAGAAGCCATCAATCTTATAGGTGGAATCGACTATTATATACCGCCACGCTCAAAAGTTCTCATTAAACCAAACATTGTTAGAAATCAGGAGCCCCCGGACACAACGGATCCAGCCATAGTTGAAGCATTAATCAACATTATAAAACGCAAAAATCCATCCGTAATTTGGATAGCGGATGGGAGCGGTGAGGGCAACACCCTTGAAAACTTTAAGTCTTTAGGCTATTTATCGGTCGCTGAGAGAACCGGAGCAGTGCTTGTTGACTTAAATTTCGGCAACATGATCAATGTATCCGTTCCAGGAGGAGGCGTTATATTCAATAGTTTCCTCTTTAACCGCCTAGTTATGGAGGCCGATGTCTTCATATCTTTAGCATGCATGAAAACTCACAGCCAAGCTGTTGTGACATTAACAATGAAGAATCTTATAGGAATAGCTCCCGGCTCAGTATATGGTTACCCGCCAAGCCCAACAAAATGGATTCTGCATGAAAAAGCGGGAGAGAAGGGCGATCAATATATGGCGGGCGTAATAGTTGATTTATGCAGGGCTAGAAAAATTGACCTAGCAATAATTGATGGTAGAATCGCTATGGAAGGTGAGGGGCCCCATGAGGGTGACCCTGTGAAACTTGACCTGTTAATAGTTGGAGCGGATCCGGTTGCAACCGATACCGTGGCCTCCGCAATAATGGGCTTTGATCCGGAGAAAGTGCCAACCCTGCATCTCGCTAACCAACTTGGGCTTGGAACAAACAATTTACATGAAATTGAGATCAAAGGTGAGAAAATCGAAAATGTCTTCTACCCCTTTAAACCAGCAACTGGACATGAAAACTTTCAGCTATTTTCAACAATCGCGCGTGAACTATACAGGTGGAGAATAAACCTAGCCTATATTAGCGTAGCTCTCTGGATTATAACGCTATTAGTTATAGGAAGCATAAAAACAAGAAAACAGAGCTATAGGCTATAATAAACTAAAAATATAAGAGAAACCAACGCCTTATATATAAAGGGAGGGCCGGTAGTCTAGCTGGTTAGGACGTCGCCCTCACAAATGGCGAAAAATCATCCCATGCAAAACCGCTTAAAAGTCAAGCCATAGAGATCGGCGAAGATCGCCGGTTCAAATCCGGCCCGGCCCACTAAATTTTTATCTCGTAGACAAAGTCTTAACTTATGAAGAAGACTTAATTAAATTTTTGGGATAAGGAATCTTCCTTCCCGATTCATAAATTTTGGTTTATGAATGATAAGTTAATATATTTAGTTTAGTTATTAAAGAAGATCTCAGCAATATACTTAAGTTCATAAGGTGTATAAAGAGGTGAATGATGTTCTTAACGTGCCAGAATTACCTATGCGGTCACGTATTGTTGGAGGGTTATTATTTTGGGAAAATTTAAAGTTGTAATAACTGATTCAGATTACGGTTCTCATGAGATTGAGGAGGAGGTTTTGTCTAGCATAGGCGCTGATCTTGTTAAATTTCAATGTAAAACTGAGGATGACATTATTCGATGCTGCAGTGACGCTGATGGATTGCTGAATCAATACGCTCCGATAACTAGAAGGGTTATTGAGAACCTTCAGAGGGCGAGGATAATTGTTCGATATGGGGTTGGAGTTGATAATATTGATATTAAAGCAGCCACGGAGAGGGGAATATTTGTCGCGAATGTCATATATGACATTACTGATGTTGCGGATCACACCCTTAGCCTGATTTTATCATTATCTAGGAAGATCATTTGGGCTGATCGAAATGTGAAGGAGAACAGATGGGATTGGAAATCTGTTCAGCCAATATCTAGGCTTAAAGATAAAACCGTTGGCATAATAGGCTTCGGCAGGATTGGAAGGAAGGTTGCGCAGAGGCTTAAAGGTTTTGAAGTTAAAATACTGTCCTACGACCCTTATGTTCCAGAAGAGATATTTAGAGAATACGGCGTCGAGAAAGTTGACTTTGAAACCCTAATTAAGGAATCAGACATAATTACGGTTCACACGCCGCTCACCGATGAGACGAGACACATGATAGGTGAGAAGGAGCTTAGAAGCATGAAACGTGAGGCCATTCTAATTAATGTTTCTAGAGGCGGCATAATCGATGAGAAAGCGCTATATAAAGCCCTTAAGGAAAGGTGGATATCTGGAGCTGGCCTAGATGTTTTAGAGGTGGAGCCGCCGAGCAAAGATAACCCGCTGCTGAGGTTAGATAACGTGATAATCACGCCCCACATGGCTTGGTACTCAAACAAATCGCTGGATGAAATACGTAGAAAAGCCGCTGAAGAAGTTGCCAGAGCCTTAAGCGGCCAGATCCCAATGAACCTAGTCAATAGGGACGTGCTTAAGAAACTAAATCTTTAACAGGAAATCTCCTATGAACAAGATGGCATAAAAAGCATGAAAGGTTCCCTTTAAAAGAAAAATAAATCACGTAGCCTAGAATTAATGCGAAAAATACATGTAAACATCTGCGCAGCGGATAATTAAGCCCGGACAAGAATCATGGAAAGCTAAATGCTCCACAATGATATTAGCCGGAAAATGAGGATATACGCATGTTTTTCGAAGCAGAATTTTCTTCATGCAATATCTAAACAGATTACCTAAAGCAAACTAGCAGGCGGGTCTCATTTAAATTTAGCGCTTTTTCTCTTAGCAAGCAGAAGTATAAACTCTACAGCGGCGACCGTAGCTGCCACAAATGTTGCAGCCTGAAATGCCGATAGTTGATTTCTTAGGCTTTCTGTTTCAGCCCTTAAGGATTCAGCGAGCTCCTTAACTTCCATCTCTAGCACCTTCATAGCCTTCCATCTTTTTAAGCCATCGAAAAGCTGTTTGGCGTTGTATCGGAACATTTGCGTTAAATTCCCAGTTCCAGGTATTGCCCCGGGAAAGTTTGTTAGAACAACATGCACCGCTCCAACCTCAGAAGCTATTGGAGCCCCAAATTCAGCGCTGACCTGAAGATTGTCGATTATTAATGCGACGCTTTCATTACGTGCTTTATCAATAAGCTGTTTTATATCGCTGGCTGAGAGGGTTTCAGGCGGATTATATGTTGCGACAACTTTAAACCCAACCCATTCAACAAAGGTTTTTTGCCAATTCATGCATATTACGCTGAAATTCCCAACGCCTAAGGATTGAGCTTCACTTTTTATCTCTTCTGCTACAGCATCCACGGCGTTAAGCATACTCGATATTTTACCGCTGAAATCCTTTGAGAGCACCCTGCTGAGGTTTCCGCCAATTATTCTTATGCAGCTTTTTGCACCTGCAGGCGTATTATATGTTCCGGGAACCTTAACCTCTATTAGATCTTCGTTCCCAGCAGCTTCAATCAAGTTTCTAAGCCAAGGTTTCTCTCCCGGTATGTCATGGTAGAATAGTATTTTTGCATTACTTAGGGCATATACGTCGCTTGGTTTCATATCGTAGTCGGCTGGGCAAAGGCTTGGATTCACAAGGACATGTACGTCCACATCTTCGCCGGCAATTTCCTTAATTATTGAACCTAGAACATTCGTTGTGCATACAACTATCGGTTTCTCCACTTCTTCAGCAGCTGCGGCCAGCCTAGCGTTTCCCTCAATTAATATGGCGCTTAAGATTAAGAGCGCCGCTAAAAATAGCGTTGCCCTATTAACCTTCATTTTTCCACCTCCTTCTTCTTTTAGGTGAAAATATGACTGAGAATGCGAATATTAGGGTTGAAATAAGGGCTATACATGAGCCTACTGGTATGTCTAAAAATAGAGATGTGAAGAAGCCGGCTATGCATGATGCAGCCCCGATGATTGGTGAAAGAAAAATGATTTTCCTCATATCATGTAAGTATTGTAGGGCTGATGATGATGGATTGAAGAGGAGCGCGTAAACAAGCAGTCCGCCGACGAGCTTCAACGATAAAGCCACAACTATGCCGGTTAGGAAAATCATGAAATATATGAATGGCTTAGTGTTTATTCCATCAGCTTCAGCCATCCTCCTATCGAACATTATTGTGAAAAGCTCCTTCCAGAAGAGGTAGATTAGAGCTAGAGTTACAGAGCATAACGCTATTAAGTAAACTAGGTCTCTATTGGTTATGGAAACTATGCTTCCCCAAAGAACGCTTGCAACCTCGCTTGAAAGCCCAATCTGTGGTGAAAATGTTAAGAAAATGAAGGCTAAAGCCATGTTAAGCGAGAAGGCTATGCTTGTTATTGTGTCAACAGGCAATCGGGCTTTATCAGCAGCCGGACCTATGAAGACAGCGGTGGCGGCTGAGAAAATTATGGCTGTTATTAGGGGGTCGATGGATAAAGCCACGCCTAAAGCTGCACCTGCGAAAGCGCTGTGCGACATTGAGTAGCCTATTGTTGAAAGCCTCATTTTCACAACGAAAACCCCTATTAAGCCGCCAAGCAATCCTATGAATATGCAGCCTAAAAGCGCCCTTTGAAAAACCGCATATTCAAGATAAATCATCCATTACGCCTCCGGAAATCTGAAAGATTCCATTTTTCAATTATCGCCAGCGCCTTTCTAGGTTCGCAATCAGCAATTATTCTACCGCTATTCATGACTATTGTTCTGCTGCATGAATCCACTATTTGATGCAGATCATGAGTGACTATTATCGTGGTTAAATTATTTTCACCGCTTATCTGAGCTATCAATTTAGAAATTTTATCGCGTGATTCGGGATCAAGATTGCTGAACGGCTCATCCAATAAAAGTATTTTCGGCTCCTTGGCTATGGCTCTGGCAATCATAACCTTTTGCTGCTGTCCACCGGAGAGCTTACCAATCGGTTTGTTGGCTAAATCCTCAATTTCTAAAAGTCTCATGGCTTCGATCGCTCTCTCTTTATCCTCCCTACTAGGTCTACCTATAACTCCAATATTACCATACCTGCCCATTAAAACAACATCTAGAGCCGTGTAGGGCTCTCCAGGGTCAACCATAAAGTCCTGCGGCACATAACCTATCTGGCACCTAACCTTCCTTCCATACCTTTTAACATCTAGGTTTAGAACCTGGATGCGCCCTTTAAATATTGGCAATAAACCATTTATTGTTTCAAGTAGGGTTGTTTTTCCAGCAGCATTGGGCCCTATAACATAAGCAAACTCGCCTCTCTCCAGGGTGAGATTAATATCCCTAATTGCAGGTCTCCTCTCACCTTCATACACCGTTGAAACATCTTTAAGCTCAATTATCGGTGTCATCCCGCTCATTCCGCTGATTTAAGCGCTTATCGCCCATGATGTTACTAAAAAATTATAATGTAACACGAACTTAAAAATTTAACTCCAAAGCGCGCTCTTTCTTATAGTTCTAGATATAAAACTAAGTAAGGAAAACGTTTTCTAAGCCACAGAGATTGTCCAAAATTTTCCTGAATCTTCATCTGCTGTAGATAGTGATTGAACATTTCTAATAAAGACTAAGAAGCAAGAATGAACAAATATATAATTTTTGGATATGTCCCTTAAGCCGCATAAAATTTTAAAACTTGGAGGAACCCAACTTCGAGAATGGCTGCTAAAAGAAAAATTAAGTAAATTTCAGCTAAAACTTTATTTGTTAAGTTTCTTGCTAAAGTTACATTTATGGCTTTGTATATGCCGTATGCCTCAACAATTCCATGCGGCAGGCTAATCAGCATAATTATCTCAATCAAATTAACCACGATGCGCCCATAAAGATGTAAGTAGACTCTCATAATGCTTATTACGAGAATTATTATTGTAAATATTACGGCGAAGATGCGTGGATGATCAAGCACAATATAATCCACCTTCCTTTTCGGAAGAAAGGCTGGGACGAACTCAGCGTAAAAGCTCATTCCAATAATTATAAGTGAAACCGCAATAATGTTATTAATGAAGATCATGAAGACGGCGAAGGGTGGATTTGTAAAAATATCCTTTATGTATCTTAAGAAAAGGGTATTTTCAAAGTAGGCTGAAGCCAGAAGGAAGACGAAGACGCAGCCTAGGATTATCGTTTTGCTTCTGTTATTCATCGGCTATTACCAGCTTTCATATTTTTAACGTATCTCTTTTATCTTTTGAGGTTAATTAAGAGTTTCCCGCGTACAGCCGTGAAGCTTTTCAATTGCGCCCATATGCAGCAGCCTTTAAGCATCATTGAAACCTTCCATCTCAATATTTATTAGTCTCAAAAATCTTTTTGATTTAATTATGATCTTAAGTTAAAATTAATCAATTTTATGGGTGGTGTTCGAAAATGAAGTATCGTGTTTTAGGGAGAACCGGATTAATTGTCTCCGAGATAGGTCTTGGCGGGCATGAATATCGGCGTCCTCTCCCGACAACGCTTCTCAAATGGGGCGAAATAGACATGGAGAAGTTTATGGCAACGCAGCCCGTGAGGAATGAAATTGTTAGAAGGGCGATTGATCTTGGAATAAACTATTTTGATACAACATTCATTGAGGAGGCCATGTCGCTGGGAAACGCTTTAAAATCCCTTAGAATTGAAAGAGAAAGGATTCATATCGCCGCCATGATAATTTCTCCATTTAGGAAAATGGGGCAGAACCATAGATCAAGATGGGTAGACATTATTAAGGATGAGATTGAGAGAATCTTAGGAGCGTTACACACAAAATACATTGATGTTTTCAATCTAACCTTCCCTGAAGATGACTACTCAAAAGAAAAATTTGATGTCCTCATGAACATTTTTAAAGAGGCGAAGGAGGAAGGCAAAATAAGGTGGATAGGCTCCTCAAGCCATGAGCCATACTTTTTAGCTGAACTTATAAGGAAATACGACTGCTTCGACACTGTTATGGTGAGATATAATTATTATTTGCAGGAAGCGAGACGTATTCTTTTCCCACTATGTAAGGCTATGGAAATAGGTTTGGTCATTATGAAGCCATTCTGCTGGCCCTACTATGGGATACCCTTCATGAGATTCGGGCCGGTTAAGGGGGAGGAGGAAAATCTGTATACACCGGCCCAGCTATGCTTAAGGTGGATTCTTAAGTCTCAGGAAGTTTCAACAGTCGTACCCTCGGTAAACAATTTAAATGAATTGGAAGAGAACGTGGCTGCACTGTCGAAAGATGAAAAAATAGATGAAAGAATATTAAACGAATATCTAAAAGTAGCCACTGGTCCAGAGGCAAAAGAAAAGCTCAAGAGAATGACAAGCGATCCAAATATCGACATAAAATTCTTCGCTGAAAGAGCATTATCTGAGTTAGAAGCAAACTAGCTTCCAGCGGAAGCTCAGCCAACAGAAAATGGAGAAATGCAATATTACATTATTATTCGCAGATTTAATCATAACAGCTGCGTCAACTCGCCTTTTTCTCTGCCCTGTGACTGCAATTATGTCTTCTTCAACTAGTGTGTCTTCAGCTAACGTTCTCTTCTTAACGATGTCTGATAGGATATTAGTGTTTTCGGGTTAACGTTCCTTAAAATTAAGGAATTCTCTTTCCTAAATTAATTGTCAGCATCCTCTGGAGATAATTTTATTAAAGGGTGGGGCATTCAAACATGGTTGCTTTGGAATCCGCTTTGAGGATCATAATATGCGTCAGATGGCTTTCTTTCTTTGCTCCATGCCAATGCTTTTCTCCAGCATGGATAATAATAAGCATTCCCGGCGTAACCTCATACTGTGCAGATTCATTTGCCACTATCCCTATACCGTCTAAGATATATAATATTTGATCGCAATCATGGATATGCCACCTTGTCCTATGACCGCTCGGGAAATGAACTATAGAGACTATGAAATCCTTTGAGATCCCGGCGGTTATGAAATGCTGAACTTCCGCTCTTTCGCAAAACGCTCCTCCTTTCACATCCTCAACTGGCACGTCTGAACGTTTGAAAACCTTCAACCTCTCTTTCCTCCTAACATTTTAGGATTCTACGGAAAACTTTTTAAGCCTTTCTTCTCATGCTAATAGGTTTTCTGAAGCTCTTCTTAAAAATTTGATATGCTACTCCTCAGGATAGCTTAAGGATCAAACATTTTTCCGCTCTTAAATGGATTTCTTGCCAAAACATGTTTAAATTTTTAATAAAAATTTTTCTTTCCGGTTTAGATGAAAAATTTAACTATAACTTGAAGCCTTAAATTAATTTTTGGTGTCCAAATGCAAGATAAATTGGGCGTTGTTCGTTTTAGCGTTTCACTTCCACCATCGCTCGTTGATGAATTTGACAGCGCCTGGAAAAGCATGAATTATGAGAACCGCTCTAAAGCCGTTCATGATGCCATGCGAACCTTTATAAGCGAATTTAAATGGACACATGGCGAAAAGGAGCATGTGGCCGGAGCGATACTCCTCTTATATTATTTAGATAAGCCTAATCTCCTAAAAAGGATCATGGAAATCCAGCATAAATTTAGGGATATAATATCCTCAACGACGCATATACATCTAGAGGAGGATAAGTGCCTAGAAATAATCGCAGTCAACGGTGAGGTTGGCGAAATAAGAAATCTAGCGCAGGAGTTAATGGCTAGGAAGGGCGTTAAGCAGGTTAAAATTTCTGTAGTTGCACCTTAACAGGATATTCCCGCATCTTTTCCGATTTGAATGTGGAACGCTTAAATACGCTTAAATACGACTATTCGTAATTCTATTTGAGAAGAATCGTAAAAAAGGAGGCGCAACTTTGCCGTCAAAAATCTCCGATGTGGTTGAGGAGTATCTTGAGGTCATTTATAGGCTTCAGGAGCAGAGAGGTGTCGCTAAAACAAGCGATCTGGTTAGAATTTTAAACGTTGCGCCTGGAACCGTAACTAACACTATTGAGAGGCTTGAGAAGAACCTTCTAGTGGTTCATGCGCCCTATAAAGGGGTTCAATTGACAGATAAAGGATTTAAAATAGCTATGAATGTCATCAGGAAGCATAGATTACTCGAGCGTCTCCTCGCCGATTTCTTGGGAATAGAATGGTATGAGGCTCATGATGCTGCTTGCCAGCTTGAGCATTGGATATCAGAGGAGATTGCAAAAAAGATTGAGGGGGCTCTTGGCTATCCGAAAACCTGCCCGCATGGAAATCCAATTCCAACAGAGCATGGTGAAATATTTGAGGAGGAGACGCAATCTCTCATCGAACTGAATATTGGGGATGGAGGCATCATTGCAAAGATAACCGATGAGGGAAGATCCCTTCTGAAATACCTCAGCAGCCTTGGCATAAAACCGAAAAAACGCATCGATGTTATTGATAAGGCACCCTTCAATGGACCAGTAACTGTTAAAGTAGATGGGAGAAGCCACGCCTTAAGCCGCGATATAGCCTCACTTGTGAGAGTCAGCAAGCTTTAATGTAACATTAGAGGTGATTAAAATGGAGCTGCCGCTGACAGCTTTAAGGGAAGGTGAAAGCGGGGTAATCACGTCAATAAGAGCTGGTTTTGGCTGGGGGAAAGGCGGAGGTTATGGGCTTCAAAAGAGACTTATGGACATGGGCTTAACGCCCGGCACGAAAATAACAGTTGTTAAGTCAGCGCCCTTTCATGGGCCGGTCGAAATTAATGTAAGGGGCTACCGATTGGCAATCGGCAGGGGAATGGCTGAAAAGATTTTCGTAGAGGTTCAAAAGTGACAATGAGGAAGCTGAAGTTTGCATTAGCTGGAAACGCGAATGTTGGTAAGTCCGTTATATTTAATCAGCTTACTGGTTTACATCAGCACATTGGAAACTGGCCCGGTAAGACGGTTGAAAGGGCTGAGGGCACTCTTCACTTTAAGGGCTATACCATAGATGTTATTGATTTACCGGGCATTTACTCGCTGTCAACCTTCTCCCTAGAAGAAATCATTTCTAGAGAGTACATAGTTAATGAGAAACCGGATCTGGTCATAAACGTTGTAGACGCATCTGCCCTTGAGAGAAACCTCTTCTTCACCCTACAACTAATGGAGCTTGAAGTTCCATTAATTATAGCCCTAAATCAAATCGATATGGCTGAAAAGAAGGGGATAAAAATAGACCTTAAAGGGCTGGAGGAGAAACTTGGAGTAAAGGTTGTTCCAACGATCGCCATAAAAGGGAAAGGAATATACGAGTTGCTTGAAAGAGCGGTTGAAGCTGCTGAGAAGGGTTCAGCGAAGCCTGCGATAGTAAGGTATGGTGAAGAAATCGAGGAGAGAATTCGCCGGCTAACGGAGGCGCTGGAGAAGATAAGGCTCAAATATCCAGCCAGATGGACGGCGATAAAGCTTCTAGAGGGCGATGAGCAAGTTAGGAGAGAAATATATGATTTAAATCCTGAGATTCTACAGCTGGCTGAAAACCTCGCTAAGGAGATTGAGGAGATTCACGGTCACCCTTGCCCAACGGTTATTGTATCTGAACGCTATGAGGCAGCTGGCAAAATTGCGAGGGAAACCCAGCGGATTCTACCAAGAATGAAGCCCTCGCTGAGCGAGAGACTGCATGAGGTGACAACCCATAGAATTTTAGGTTATCCAATAATGATTTTAATTGTTCTTGGAATTTTTAATGTAATTTTTATGTTTGGAGGATACATTTCTGAGACCCTTAGCAATCTACTCTATGAGTATGAAAAGATCTTCGAATATTTTTTTGGATCAAACCCGCTTAAGGAGATAATCTGGGGCGGGATTATGGAGGGCATAATAGCCAACATTACCATAGCTCTGCCATACATAATCCCATTCTACCTAATTCTATATATCCTCGAAGATTCCGGTTATCTCGCTCGAGCTGCCTTTTTAACGGATACATTAATGCATAAAATGGGTTTACACGGTAAAGCCTTTATCCCCCTAATGCTCGGTTACGGATGCAATGTTCCCGCATGTTTGGGATGTAGAATAATGGAGACGGAAAGAGAAAGGTTCATCGCAGGCTTCGTCGTTACGCTGATACCATGCGCTGCAAGAACGGTTGTAATACTTGGACTTGTTGGAAGCTTTCTTGGGTTACATTGGGCGTTGGCTCTCTATGCAATCAACCTTATAATAGTTTTCCTGCTAGGGAGGTTAGCGTTCAAAGTTCTTCCCGGTGAGCCAACTGCCCTAATAATGGAGATGCCGGATTACAGACTTCCACATTTAAAAACCATAATTAAGCAAACATGGTTTAGGCTTGAGGAATTTCTTAAAATATCCTTCCCACTGATAATCATAAGCGGACTGATAATTAAGCTCGCTGAGATTTCTAATCTTTTAGAGCCGATTTCAAATTTCTTAAGCCCCATAACAGTAAATTGGCTTGGGCTGCCGGAGATTACAGGTGTAACATTGATATTTGGAATATTAAGAAAAGAACTCGCGCTGGTGATCCTGGCAACATTGCTTGGAACAACAAATTTTCAAGAGGCTTTAACACCGCTACAAATGTTCATCTTCACTTTAGTAGTGATGCTTTATGTGCCATGCATCGCAACCATAGCAGCATGCATAAGAGAGTTTGGATGGAAAAAAGCCGCAGCAATATCTCTACTTGAGATAACGCTCGCGCTCAGCGTGGGAGGATTAGCCTATAGAGTTTTAGCAGCATTAAACTTATTAGGATATTAAGAAGCAAAATATGGGCTAATAGCGCTTAACTGCAGCGATAAGAGGCTTAAATTTTAACATGCATCTATCGATGCTCACACTATAGTATGGGCGGATCCATCCGCCTGGTTGCTGACGTTAACAGCGACGGCTTAATAGTTGTAGCCGCAGCTACATGCATCCCCAGCTAGAGGGTCTAAAAATGGTTTTCACGCTTAAAATGCTCCGCTTTAGTTTTAGGATAGAAAAAGTTAATTACTATAAGCATGTTATATTTTTCTTTGGGTGAGGATGGACGTATCCACCATGCGAATCAATTGGGCGGCGCATAATTCCAATACTTAGATCTTACATTGCTAGGGTACTCATTGAAAAACATGGGCTTACACAGGTTGAGGCTGCAGAAAAGCTTGGAACCACGCAGGCGGCTATAAGCCAGTATCTCCGTTTAAAGCGTGGACATAAATACTTAGCACAGTTTGAGAATATTTTGCCAATAATCCAGTCGGCGGCAAGCGAAATTGCGGATAAAATAGCAGCCGGAAATATAAGCCCGAATGAAGCAGTATTGAAAATCTGTGAAGTATGCATATCTATGCAGAAGAAGATCTCTGAGCAATAGAAGATAGAAATCCATGAGAAAGGTTAATTAAATGATTTCGGAGCATTATATCTAAAATCATTAGATAAGATTGGAAAAGGGTTGATTCATATGGACATGAAGATAAGGGAAATAGATGAGCATGTAATAACTAGGGCAATATTGCAGAAAGCCATGGAAGACTGGATGAAAATCGCTGAAACAGATGTGGTAGTTGTTGGCGCAGGACCCTCAGGGTTAACAGCCGCCATGTATATGGCGAGAGCCGGGCTGAAAACCGTAATATTCGAAAGAAGGCTTTCTTTCGGAGGTGGAATTGGAGGCGGCGGGATGCAACTCCACAAGATCGTTGTTGAATCTCCAGCTGACAGAATTCTTAAAGAGGTTGGCTGCAGAATGGAGCAGATAGATGAGGGGCTGTTCGTTGCTGACGCAGCAGATATGATAGCGAAATTAGCGTCTAAAGCAATTGATGCCGGAGCAAAAATAATTTTGGGCGTAACCGTTGACGATGTAATCTATAGGGAGAATCCACCTAGAATCGTCGGTGTGGTGGTTCAGTGGACATCGGTTATAATGGCTGGCTTACATGTTGATCCACTTGGGATCAAAGCGAAGGCTGTTGTAGACTGCACGGGACATGACGCTGAAGTTCTCTCAGTTGCCTCCAGAAAAATTCCGGAGCTGAACATAGCCATAACGGGTGAGAAGTCGATGTGGTCAACGCGTGCCGAAAGGTTAACTGTTGAGGGTACAAGGGAGGTCTGCCCAGGGCTATTCGTCGCCGGCATGGCTGTTGCAGCAATAGATCATACCCCACGCATGGGTCCAATATTTGGGGGGATGCTGCTCAGTGGGGCTAAGGTAGCTCAGCTCGTAATAGATAGCATCCTAGGGGATAGGGTTTCGGAGAGTTCATGATTCATTTTACGTTTTTCGTAATTATTTATCGATTTAAGTAAAATTTATATTTATGCTCTCACAATTATAGGAGACTAACGTTAACCCAGCGGGGCGAAATCTGGAAGAGATGAACAATAGGCGGCTTCAAGAACCTTTCGGAAGATAGGGAGGATAAGATGAGAGAAATGCAGAGGATAAATATATACCTAGAAGCATTGAAGCATAGAATGGATTGGGACAACTTCGAGAAGCTGCGCAGGATACCTGGTCCGAAAGTTCATCAGTTTATTGCCGAAGCTGCCGAGCTCTGCAATCCAAAAAACATCTTTATCTGCAGCGACACGCCTGATGAGATAGCGTATATTAAGCATATGGCGATTGCCAGCGGTGAGGAATGCGCTGCCCTAGCGACGCCTGGGCACACCTATCATTTCGACGGATACTATGATCAAGGACGGGATCGTGAGGTAACAAAATTTCTTGTTCCTAAAGGGTGCTCTTTAAGTCCGGCTTTAAAACAGATCGATAGGGATGAGGGGTTAAATGAGATCCTGAATTTGCTTAGAGGTTCGATGGCTGGGCGCACAATGATAGTGAGATTTCTAATTTTAGGTCCAGCCAACTCTATATTTACTATTCCATGCATGGAATGCACAGACTCTTGGTATGTAGCCCATTCGGTAAGCCTGCTTTATAGGAGCGGATATGAAACTTTTCTCAGCATGAATGCGAACGACGAGTTCTTTAAGACCCTACATTCCGCTGGGAGAATGAATGAGAGGATGATAAGCATTGACCATGAGAAGAAGCGCATCTACATTGATTACTTAACAAACACCGTCTACAGCGTTAACACCCAATATGCCGGTAACTCCGTGGGCTTTAAGAAGCTCGCGCTGCGCCTGGCAATTCGCAAGGCCTTTCGGGAAGGCTGGCTTGCAGAGCACTTTATGATAATGGGCGTTCACGGCCCAGGCGGTCGGAAAACCTATATTGCAGGGGCTTTTCCAAGCGCATGCGGTAAAACCTCAACGGCAATGCTTCCGGGGGAAACGATACTTGCCGACGACATAGCATATGTCCGCAATATTGATGGGGTCTGCCGGGCGGTAAATGCTGAAGCCGGGATCTTCGGGATTCTCCAAAACATCAACCCAATAGATGATCCGCTAATCTATAACGTGCTTAACAGCCCAAACGAGATAATATTCTCAAACGTTCTGGTTAAAGATGCCAGACCATGGTGGCTCGGCATGGGATGCGATATTCCGGATGAGGGGCTAAATTTCTCTGGAAAATGGTTTAAAGGCAAGATGGGATTGAACGGTAAGGAGATACCTCCAGCAAGTGAGAACGCCCGCTACACGATATCCCTCAAAGCGTTACCAAACTGTGATCCGGAGTTAGATAACCCCTTAGGGGTTGAGTTGGGCGCCATAATATATGGGGGCCGAGATTATAGGGCTTACGTACCTATACAGCAGGCTTTCAGCTGGGAGCATGGGGTGATTGCTTATGGAGCCTCATTAGAAACTGAGACGACGTTCGCAATAACTGAGGAGCAGGGCAAATACGAGATAAACGTGATGAGCATACAAGACTTTGTTTCCATACCGCTTGGTCAATACATAAAGCACTATCTTGAGTTTGGCAAGCGCCTTAAGAAGCCGCCTTTAATCTTCGGAGCAAACTATTTTCTACGCGACCTAAAAACTGGCGAATTCGTAAATGACCGCAGAGATAAGCATGTTTGGGTAAAATGGATAGAGCTCCGCGTGCATAATGATGTGAGCGCCATAGAGACTCCAACCGGGCTGATCCCGAAATATGAGGATCTAGCCAAACTATTTAGGCAGGTGCTAAATAAGAAATATTCAAGGGAGGACTATGTGAGACAATTCACCATACGCGTTCCGGAAAATCTACGTAAGATTGAGCGGGTAAAGGAGTTTTGGACAACCCAAGTCTCCGATACGCCGGAGAAGCTCTTCCAAATATTAGATGAGCAGGCTAAGCGCTTAATTGAGGCTAGAGAGCGCTTCGGAAATTATATACCGCCAGATAGATTTAAAGAGGAATTGCTGGCTGAAGTAAAACTTTAATCTCCTTTTTCATCATTATTCTAATTGGAGTGTTTAGAGATGAGCAAGCTAATCTTTACATTAATACTTAATAATGTTTTAAGCAGAAGCGGAATCAGGGTTAACCTAAGCGAATCGGAGAAAGACCGCCTCTACATGGAACTGCTAAACTATTTTGGGCTGGTTGGCGGGCTGAATATTTGCGAAGCGCTTGAAAGCGCATGGCAAGATCCATATAACAGAGAGAGGATTGAGGAATTTATTATCTCCTGGCTTCGAAGAAAAATAAAGAAAAACGTGCTGGGCGAATCCACCGCTGGAATCATTTAGCGAGAGAAAAATCGTCAAGCATCTTTTTAGCCTTTAAACTCTGTTCTAATCTATAGTTTAATATTGTTCCTCATCCTATTATAGGAGAAATGCGCCTGCAGTATCCGGTGAAAAAGGTTGAAGGTTAGAAGCGTGCTGCATAAAATATTGGCGGGAATCTTAGCCTTACTCAATATTATGCCCTCAATAACGGTGATTTTTAATCCGCTGTTTTTCATAATGTTCTTCCCGTTTGGCGTCTACCTTATTCTCACATATCCTTGGACTATCCTAAAGGATATACCCGACCCGTTTCATCCCGGTGAAAGCCTATATTGGCTGACTTATATTTTTCGGGTGGAAGACAATATTTTTCTTCCATCGCTTTTCGGATGGGGAATTTTAGATGCCTCCCTTTTAGTTGCCGGCTTAACCATCTTCACCGTAGCATTTACCACATGGCTAAAAAACCTGAAAAAAGGATTAATCATCCATGGAATTTATGGGGTTGTTAGGCATCCACAATATCTAGGGATTACTATTTTGGCACTAGGAATATCGATAAGATCCCTCAGGCCAGCATCGCTCATCGCATGGTTAACTCTTTTATTCGGCTACTTAATACTGGCGAGTTTGGAGGAAAGATCTTTACTTAAAACTTACAGTGAGGAATACGGTAAATACTGCGAAAAAGTGCCTTTCATAATTCCATTTCTGAGATTAAAAGTTCCCAGGTGGCTATCTCCCGAAAGGCCATATCGATATTTGCTGCTTATAATGCTCTGCCTAGTTTCGATAATGTTTCTGTTAATCTCAGCAAGGAATATGGTGATTGCGTTAAGAGCGGTTTTCTCCTAACTGCTAATATTAGATGGCAACGTCACTCAATTATGCGGCGTAAGCTCACTGAAGCTAGAATAAACATTATGATGTCGAAAATTGCTATTGCAATCAGATCTATTAGAAGGTTTGAAAGGCTTCCTGTTATCAACAGTCCTCTTACGGCGTCGACAACGTAGCTTAAGGGGTTATATGCTGAAAATTCTCTAAGTATTGACGGCATTATTTGAAGCGGATATAAAGCGTTACTCGCAAAGAAGAGAGGCATAGTAATCGCTTGACCTATACCCATAAATCTTTCTCTAGTCTTCATAAAGGAAGCTATTAGAATGGAGGCTGCTGCAAAACCTCCAGAAGCAAAAAATATTACTATGAGGGCTAGAAGGAAATAAGCTGGATTTGGCACAAAACTTACGCCAATAACGAAGGCTATCGGCAAGATTATTAAGGCCTGAAATATCGCCCTCACGCCTGAGGCCATAGATCTACCGACCACTACAGAATATCTGGGCGCTGGTGTAACAAGCAGTTTCTTTAAAATACCTGAATCTCGCTCCCATACCATGGTTAACCCATAAAGTATGCTAACGAATGTTGTTGTTTGTATCATAACGCCGGGCGTAATGAAATCTGTATATGGCACTCCGCCTGTCGGTATAGCCCTAGCGCTGCCCATAACTGGACCATATATTGTCATCCAAAGGATCGGTTGAATCGCCCTTGAATATATTTCCGTTCTGTCATGCCATAACCTTCTCATTTCAAGTTCGATCATAACTAGCATGTTTTTCACGGCTTTTAACATTCTTATCCCTTCTTAATCATGCGTCTGGTATGCACTACATCGCTTATTCTGCCTTTTTCTTCAAACCTCATTCCAGCATACTTTAAGAAAACATCGTCTAAAGTAGGCTTAGAAATGGAAACTTTATTCACGGACATTTTTTCATTTCTTAAAATGTCCATAATGTAGGATAATGAATCCTCCGCGTTATATACAAGCATGCTTATATTTGTGTCGTTGACAGATATGTCCTTCACAAAATGTAGTTTTCGTATTTCTCCAAGAACCTCAGCGTTAATTGGTAGGTTTTCTACGGTGAATGTTATGAGTTCTCCGCCTAAGGAATGCTTAAGTCCCTCACTTGTACCCCTCGCCACTATTTTTCCTTGACTAATTATAGCTATGTCATCCGCATACAGGTCAGCCTCATCCATATAGTGCGTATTAAAAAATATTGTTACCCCATACTCCCTTTTGAAAACGTTAAGTCTCTCCCAAACAGCCTTTCTGGCCGCTGGATCTAAGCCAATGGTGGGCTCATCTAAAAACATAATTCTCGGTTTAATGAGCATAGCGCATGCTATTTCAAGTCTCCTTATCATTCCGCCAGAGTAAGTCCTAACTAGGTCATCTTTAACATTAATTAGACCCATATTTTCCAGCGCTTCATAAATCAATTTTTCTCTTTCATGATGCGGTATGTCAAAAATTTTTGCGTACACCAAAAGATTCTCGTAACCACTAATATCGGTCCAGACGCTCATTTCTTGAGGAACATAACTTATTAATTCTCTAACTTTACTTCCTTCATGAACCACATTAAGGCCGAAAACGTAGGCTTCCCCAGATGTTGGCTTAATCTGTGTTGTCAGAATTCTCATCAGCGTAGTTTTTCCAGCGCCATTAGGTCCCAATAATGCGAAGGATTCGCCGGCCTCAACGGTTAAGTTAACCCCATCTAAGGCTTTTACTTTCCCATTATAAACTTTAGTAAGACCATTAATTTGAACGGCGATGTCCATTGGAGGTTGCCTCTAAAGGTATAATTAATAATCTTACCTTACCCAAAAACCTTTTGGGAAAAAATAAAAATTAAGGAAAATTTTCTGAAAGAAGTAAATAAAAGCCAGTCTATTGATCATATCTCGTCTATTTTTACTTCTCTATTCAATTTAGCTGATTTATATGCCATTTCAATTATCTGCATAACTTTTAAGCCGTCTTCGCCTGGGGTTTTTGGAGGCCTATTCTCTAAGCATGCCTTAGTGAAATCTTCGATTAGGAGGCTTTGAATCGACCCCCAATCAATAGATAAATCATAGGATAAGGCTATGCCTCTTCCATCCTTCTCGCTGAAATATGTGAATGGACTGAACCTGTTAAGCATTAACCCGCCTTTGGAACCGAATATAAGTATCTCTTGATATGGATTGAGATTTGCTGCCCATGTGGTCTCGAAAGATGAGGCTGAGCCGTCTTTAAATCTGACGAAAACTGATGAGTGCTCCTCCACATCATACTTTGTTTCTAGCTTGAGCCGCCCACCAACACCCCTAAACGTAATAGCGCTTACGGAGAGCGGTTTTAAATCTCCAAGCATGTACAACATGAGATCAATGTCGTAGCAGCCGATATCGATCAGCGCGCCTCCGCCTGCCTTAGATGAATCCAAAAACCACTTAGATTCTTTCAGTATGTCTATGCCGGGCCGCCCCCTTCGACGAATAGTTGTGAATCTCGCGTAGTATACTCGGCCAAGCTTACCGCTGGAAATGTATTCTTTAGCCATTTCAGCCTGAGGTGTTAATCTCGATCGAGCGCTGCAAATGCCAAGTTTTACACCGGCCTTTCTGCATGCCTCAACCATTTCAGCAGCCTCTTTAGAATTCATAGCCATAGGTTTCTCGCATAAAACATGTTTTCCAGCCGAAGCTGCGTCGCATGTTATTTCAGCATGGTTAAATGGAGGTGTTGAAACAATAACGGCGTCCAGATCTTTCAAGGCTAAAAGTTCATGATAGTCGGTAAAGCATTTTTCAATTTTGAATCTCTCCGCAGCCGATTTAAGAGCCTCCTCATTTATGTCAGCTATCGCTATTACTCTAGCGTTCTTCTGATTTGCGAATGCTTGAAGGTGTGACCTGCCGATAACGCCGACCCCGATAACGCCGAAATTTAAAATCTTGTTCATTTAAATCACCCATTTAAAGATCATGTTTCTAACGCTTCTATAATTACGAGGGCTACAAATAAATATTCTTTCCATTATGAATTTATTTTCGGTGAGATGTATGGCGAAGATAAAAATCGCTCTGCAATTATGGTCTGTTCGTGAAGATTGCGCACGCGATTTGAAAGGGACACTTGAAGCCGTAGCCAAAATGGGTTACGAAGGCGTGGAGTTTGCTGGATATTATGGTCGAACCGCAGATGAGTTAAAAAAGATTCTTGAAGATTTAGGTCTTGAAGTGGCTGGAACACATATAGGCATAGACACGCTGATGGGTGAAAAACTTAAAGAGACGATAGAATTTAACCGCATACTGGGCAATAAATACCTTATAGTGCCATGGCTGCCTGAGGAGATGAGAAACTCCAAGTCAGCGTGGCTTAAAACCGCTGAGCTAATGAATGAAATTGCTGAGAAGCTTAAGCCTGAGGGGATGCGTGTTGGATACCATAATCATGCAATCGAGTTTAAACCAATAAATGGGGAGATACCCTGGTACATATTCTTTGATGCAGCCAAGCCGGAAGTAATAATGCAATTAGACACTGGAAACGCTATGCATGGCGGCGTAAGCCCGGATGGCGTATTGAACATTATTAGGCGCTATCCTGGGCGAAGCGTAACAGTGCATCTTAAAGAGTTTTCCTCGAAAAATGAAAACGCATTGATTGGGGAGGGCGAAATGAAGTGGAAGGAGTTCTTAAAGCTCTGTGAAACTATAGGCGGCACGGAATGGTACATAATCGAGCAGGAAACATATGCTTATCCGCCAATAGAATGTGTAAAAAGATGCATAGAAAATCTAAAGGCGATAATGCGGTGACATGCAATATTTCCTTAAATCATCCATTTTTTACTCACAGTTTTATGGAAAAAATAAGAATAGAAAAATTTAGGCTATTTGAAGTGTTTAGCCATTTCCTCATTTTCCGGAATCGACAGTAGGTCGTTTATTACTTCTTCCACCTGTTTTGTGGATTTCGTCCTCGTATCCATTATTAACCAGTCGAAGAGTAGATCTCTGCCTCCCTCGAGAAAAGCTTCCAGCGCCCACTCCATTCTCATCATTCTTGGATAAATAGAGTAATTCATTACGCGTTTAGGCAAACTTTTCACCGGCATTCTATGAACACCTTTACCATCAACTTCGGCTGGAATTTCAACCGCCACATCATCTGGAACCCCGCTGATCACGCCTTTATTTAGTACGTTCACTTGATATACGCCTTTCTTACCGTTCGCAATGGAGCTAATTATTGGTACAACGGATTCCTGGCTCATTTTCGGAGGAAGAAGCTTTGTTAATGGTTTTTCAGTGTCGCGTATGGCTTCGATTGCCCGGTTAAGCCATTTCTCATGATTATCTAAGTATATCTTCCAGCCGATCTCTGAGTCCGGACCGCCGGTTGGACCAAACCAGATTTTTTTGGTTCTTAAGTTCCAGTGATATTTCCATGTGCCTTCTCTAACGGAGTCGCCCACTGGAAATAGCCCATACGTTTTATACATGTCCACCGCTGCAGGCGACATTTGTATATCAAAGGGATTCTTCTGTCTTCTCCGCCATCTCTTCCAGTATTTCTCAGCCTCATTCTTAATCCACTCATCTAGAAGCGGATAGGCATCTTTATCTTCATAAATAAATTTGGTCAGCCAAATCAGGTGATTGAATCCTATTGCTTCAAAGTCAACCTTTTTCACATCTAAACCTAAAACCTCGGCTATTTCCTGATATCCCAAATGCCCATGGCACAGTCCAATCACATTAACCTTGGTCTCCCTGGAGAGAAGCGTTGTGCCTTCAAAAACTGGATTTGCAAGCAGAAGCAGCCATGCGTTTGGACTTAATTCCTCAATCTCTCTCGCTATCTTCATCATCAGTTTAAATTGGTAATAACCCCAAATAGTATGATAATCCGAGACCATATTCCATTCTACGCTGTTAATCCCCCTATAGTATCCATGTTTTTCAGAAATAGCTCTCATCTTCTCATAGTATTGATGGCCGCCGGCCATAGCCGTATTTATCACGAAATCAGCATCCTTCACCGCTTCACGCGAATCTAAGGTTTTCTTGAATTTTAAATCAGCCTTAACTTCAGAAGCATATCTTTTCGCAAACATATATATGTAATCTAAGCGCTCCTCGTTTATGTCCATAAGCGTAATGGTGCTGCCCCACAATTCCTTTGTTAAAGAGAGATCGCGCACTAAAGTTGCAGACCACGCTATGCTTCCAGCGCCTATAACGCCTATATTAACTTTAACCATGAAGCAGCCTCCAAGCATCACATATTGCTTAAACATAAAATTTTACTTTTATCATTAAAAAGATTTTGCCAAAACTGCGAAAAACAAAAGTATCGCCAAAAAATGGCAGAGTTTCATATTAAGGGGCTTAAACCTAAAAAATGGTGGGCCGGGCCGGACTTGAACCGGCGATCTCAGCCTATCTTAACGTCTGCCTTATTGTTCGTAAGGGCTGCTTTAGGTTCCTAAAGGGGGATGTCCTAACCGCGCTAGACTACCGGCCCACCGATTTAGTTTATTGCTGAGCTTGTATATTTTATTTTCTTTGCGGCAATAAATTTTACCGCCTCATTTTCTCCGTTGTAAGGAGACAAAAACCTTTGTTTCTACTAGATTCTTTTCTTCTTTTAGGTTTGCTGCCACGTAATACTCATTGCACCTCAAGGTTTATCAGTTGCATATAGAGGTTATCTTTTTCAAGTTTTATAGCTTAGAATATGCTGAACCCATTTGACTTTTGCACCCTGTTTTCCAGCGTCGAAATGATAGGGGCTTTGACTGCTTAGATTATTTATATTGTTGCCATTTTTCATGGAACGTCAACGCTTAAGCTGAAAGTTAGATTTTGAAATGAAGGCGATTTACGGCGGATCCCGCAGCGAAAGCCTAATTTAACCGCGCTGGATCAGCCCGCTTAAAGTTTCTTCTTCATATTTATGCTTTTAAGACAGCGTTTATTCGGTTCTGGTAATGTCTTAATTATTTTTTGGCGTTTAATCAAATTTAACGGCTGTTTCCCAGACGGTGCTACAAAAAGTTTTATCAAATGTTACCCCATATAATTTTTAGGTGCATCTATATGATTATTGATTGCCACGTTCATAGTTTGGGTTCGGAAACGGTTAATGCTGTCGTTAAGGGGATGGATGAGGCTGGAATAGATAAGGCGGTGATTTTCTCACCATACCCGGTTTCAATCCCCTGCGATAGGATAATTCCTAAAACCGTCACTGGCGTAACTAGACATCTAGAGTTCAGCTATCCTAATGTGACTTCTGAGAAGCAGAGGGAGGCTGTGGAGTTTATTTCTAGGCTTCAGAGTGAGGCGCCGGATAGGATCATCGGCTTTGTCTGGCTTGAGCCTAGGCTGAAGAACGCCGTTCAAATTTTAGAGTGGGCGGTAACATCAAAGGAGATTAAAGGCGTCAAGATGATCCCAGACCACTGGTATCCGTATGATGAGTTCATGTATCCAATCTATGAAAAAATTGAGAAGCTCGACGTTCCAGTAATTTTTCACTCCGGCATACTATTCGGCTTTAAGGATTCGTCGAGGTTTTGCAGGCCAGTAAATTATGAGGTTCTTCTGAGCTTTCCAGATCTTAGATTCGCCTTGGCGCATATAAGCTGGCCCTGGGTTGATGAATGCTTGGCTTTATGGGGCAGGTTTAGGGCGTCCCTTGAGGAAATCGGAGGGGAAATGCGGATGTTTATAGATATAACTCCAGGCACTCCATTAATGTATAGAAAAGACTCCCTTCAAAAACTTATAGCCTATGGGGCTGAAGACCATATGCTTTTTGGCACAGATTGCATTGCTGGCGGATTAGAGCGTGGAAAGCTCCATGTTGCAAGGGATACATCTATTTTAAGGCAGGTTATAGGCGCCTCAAGAGAGGTCATTAATAAAATAATGGGTGAAAACGCGCTTAGATTTCTAGGCTTAAAATAAATCTGGCGTGTGATTGATATGAAATGGGAAGAGCTTACTGCGGATGAATTGGCAGACCTCGCCAAGAGGGACGATATCGTTGTGGTTCTTCCAATAGGCTCCTTAGAGAAACATGGACCTCACCTCCCACTTGGAACCGATGGATTAATAGCCTACGAGATTGCGTTAAGGGCTGCTGAAAAGGAGCCATGCATTGTGCTCCCTCCGCTATTCTATAGTTATGTGGCGGATATGCGCCAATTTCCAGGAGCCATAAATATAAGGGAAGATGTTCTCCTAAACCTTTTGGAAAACATCTGCGAAGAAGTCTCCATAAATGGTTTTAAGAAGATTTTGATAATAAACGGTCATGGAGGAAACATAAATATTTTGAGGCTATTCGCCGCAAGCAGACTTACAAGGGAAACCGGTTATTCCCTATACATAATGGCTGAGCCCTGGGCGTTTGAGCGGGAAATCCTACCTAAAATTAGGGAAACAAGCGAGACTGGGCATGCATGTGAAATAGAAACAAGCTTCATGCTTTATTTATATCCAGATCTCTGCCGTATGGAACGGGCTAAACCCGCTAAGACAAAACCTAAACCTTTAGAGGGATTACCCATCGTTACGCCGCTTGACTGGGTTATATATTGCCCAGAAGGATACGTGGGAGATCCAACGAAAGCAACCAAAGAGAAAGGCGAAAAACTTGTTGAGGCATTGGTAAACGGCATTATCGAAGCGATAAGAAAAATAAAAGCGGATAAAAGCCCGAAATAAGCTGCTCTTAAACTCCCGCCTTAAACAGTGAATTGAAAATTTTATTAGGCTGACCTCTGTAGTTTAGAGTTATGAATGTATCAACATTTTCAGATATTGATTCATCGCTCAAGATTAATAGTATTCTTCCATCTATAATTAGGATTTGTCTTTTCTCATTTACGCTTAAATGTTCACATATGCTCTTGAGCAAGCACGGCGCTTCCTCTTCATCAATTTTAGGTTTAATGGGCTTACTAAAAATGGAATCTTAAATAAATGGGGTGGGTCAGTTGTCAGATTGCTCCTTCTTTACCTTTTTTAGACGCTCCCGTTCGATTTTCTCGATGCATGCTTCCCGGGCGAAGGATGATCGGCTTGGCCAATAGCCGAATTCTTTAATGAGTTTATCTATTTCCTCAAGGATGGGCATTGGGACGGAAATTGCCCCGAATTCAACCCTAGTTCTCCTCTTATGCCTCTCAAAGTTTGGATTTCGCATGTTTGCTTATCCCACACTCCCATATATTATATCATTTCGGCTATATATAATTAATGGTATTTCAAAACTAAAACAAATATAATTAAAAGCAAACATGTTCTAAATCTGAGCAACGCTAAGCAGACCGCTTAATCTCAGCTATGCTGCGCGATAAGATGAAAACTGCTAAAATCTGGATTATTATAGCGTAGCACGCCAAAAATGCGAATTGAATGTTGAAAGCTATTAGTAATCCGTAGAGTGAACCGCTGATAAGAAATCCAACGCCATACATAGTGTTAAAGATTCCGTAAGCTGTTCCTCTTGAAGATATTGGGGTAAGATCTGAGACAGCGGCCCGATAGATGGATTCCTGCATTCCGAGAACTAGTCCAAAGAAGACGGCTGAAATCCATAATAGTAGCAGATCATTGTTGGCAAAAGTAAGTAGGGATGGAACGATGGAGATTAAAAATGGCGCTGCTAAAATTTTTATTCCAACTTTGTCATATATGTATCCGAAGATTAAGGCGGTTGGCGCATCTATTCCTTGAATGAGCATATATATGAGGGGCACAATCCACTGCTCCCCATAGGGCTGTAAAACTTTTGAGGCCTTAGCCAGTATGACCGTGTATGGAACAAGCCCCATCGTGTTCAATAGAACCGCGACCGTGTAAATGTAAAAATTTTTTCCAAGAGAACCCTTTAACTTAAATCTTTGCCTTTCTACAACCGCTACTCTCGGGCCCACTCTTTTATAGGCATAAACCAGCACGATTAAAAGGATAGAAAATGGTGCAAAGAGAAGGATGAAGGTGAATACGTAATTGCTGGCGCTCATCAGCATCGAAGTAGCCACTATAGCTGGACCAATTATTGCGCCAATCTGATCTAAAAGCTCATGCAGCCCAAAGGCTTTCCCAGCGCCGACATCCCTGCTTATCAGAGATAGCACCATATCCCGCGAAGGAGACCTAAGGGCTTTCCCAATCCTTTCAAGCATCACTAAGACTATTGCCACCCCCAAGCCTAGCGCATTTAATGGCCCTAGAAATGGGATTGCAACTATCAGCCCGTAGCCTAAGAAGATGAACGCCCAATAGGCGCGCGTTGTATCGGCTAAATATCCGCCCAAAAGCCTCATAGCGTAACCCAAAAACTCGCTTAATCCACCAACTAAGCTTACTACCGTCAACGTGGCCCCTAAGAATATTAGATAGTCTGGAACAATGCCTCTTGAACCCTCATAAACTATGTCGCCCATTAAACTTACGACGCCCAGAGATAAGATGCCTAAATAGGCAGCCCTACGATTATCAAGTTTAGATTTCTCATTAGCCAATGCTGAGCCTTCTCCGCATAATTCTAAAGTTTTCCAGTAATTAAGCTTTAACAATATGGGGAAGCTAGAGAGTCCCGCTCTGCCGCGAACATGCTTCCCTCTTTTTCAATGAGCACCAATGCAGTTTATGAGGGCCTCAAGCATATTTTAAGGCTCCAATTTTTCAAATCCTAGAAACTGTGGAGACCATGTTTATATGGTAGCGTGCGCCATCTATCCATGACCGATTAACCGCATGTCTAGGGAGAAACTTTGCCGCTGAACCGCATGATTGAGAAAGCCTATAATCTTATCAAAGAAGGAAGGATTGAGCAGATCAGCGATGACGCATATAACGTTGTGGGGGAGCATGGAACATACATTGTTATCCGCAAAATAGACGGTTCAGTCACATGCAACTGTCCAGGTTTCATAACTAAAAAGAAGTGTTCGCACTCGCTTGCGGTCATTATGCTGAATCAGCCGGCTCTGCTAAGAAGCATAAAAAGAGAGGTTGAAAGATCTGAGAAACATAAGGGGAAGATGGGGGAAACTAAAGGCTAATTAAGGAGCGTTTAAATATTTAGTTTCTTTAAGATGCCAATTTAATATAGCAAATAAATGATCGATAGGTATGAGAGATGAGCGCAAAAAGAACATCGCTTGAGATTTTTAGGCTCAAGAAGATACTTGACGCTCTAGCCTCTAAAGAGGGCAGGGGAACAGAACTTATATCATTATATGTGCCTCCCGGCAGGCAGATAAGCGAGATAATCGCTATGCTTAAAGATGAGTGGGGGACAGCGTCGAACATTAAGTCGGCTACAACGCGAAAAAATGTTCAGGACGCCATCGTGAGAGTTATTCAGAGGCTGAAGCTCTTCAAGGAAGTTCCGGAAAACGGCTTAGTCATTTTCTGCGGGGCGATCCCGCGCGGCGCCCCTGGAAGCGAGAAGATGGAAACATACGTTATTATTCCGCCTGAACCAATAAACATTTACCTTTACAGATGCGACTCAAAATTCCATATAGAGCATCTTAGGGATTTAATTAAGGAGAAGGAAACTTACGGCGTTATCTTAATTGATTCAAGCGAGGCGACATTTGCAACGATAAAGGGGCGCCGCCTAGAAATAGTTAAGGAAATAACATCCGGCATCCCTGGGAAGCATCGAGCTGGCGGGCAATCGGCGAGAAGATTTGAGCGTATACGTGAGGCTCAAGTTCAAGATTTCTTTAAGCGGGCGGCTTCATATGCAAACGAGATTTTCCTGCCAATAGAGGATTTAAAGGGGATAATTATCGGCGGACCTGGGCCGACAAAGTATGATTTCGAGGATGGAGCCTACATGGATTATAGGCTTAGGGAGAAAGTGATAGCTGTTGTTGATACCGCTTACACCGGAGAGCAAGGCGTTAAGGAGGTTCTTGAGAAAGCCCCTGAAATAATGAAGAGTGTAAGATATGTTGAGGAGAGACAGATAGTTCAGAGGTTCCTTTACGAGGTTGGCCATGATACCGGTTTGGCGACGTATGGTGAAAAAGAGGTTAGAAGGGCTTTAGAGCTGGGCATAATTGACACGCTGCTGCTTTCAGAGGCTCTTGAAACAACCCGTCTCACCATAGTCTGCTCATCCTGCGGCTACACGTATCATGAAACCATGAGGTCCTCTGAGGTTCTAGGTTTCACCCAATCGCTGGTGGGAAAGCCCTGCCCTAAGTGTAATGCGCCTTCGCTTGAGGTTTCCGAAGAGAGGGATCTGATCGATGAACTGGCTGAAATAGCTGAAGCAGCAGGCTCCAGAGTTGAGATAATCTCGCCGGAAACTGAGGAGGGGCAGATGCTGCTGAAATCGTTCGGGGGAATAGCGGCGATTTTAAGATATAAGGCGGAGCAACATTAATAATTTGCCGAATAAAATAAATAGCATGTTCTGACGTGGGTCAGTGACCTGAAATGTCTGAAAAATCAGATCTGGAGCTTGAGTTGATAAGGCAAAAGAAGCTTAGGGAGATGATGAAGCATCTTGAGAAGAAGGGTAAGGATGAAGCTGAGAAAACAAGCGTGATGGATACGCGGAGAATCCTGGACAGATTCTTTGTTGACAGAGCTTGGGAAGTGCTTAACGCTGCTAAAGCGCAGTATCCTGAAGTTGCAAATTACATTGAGAACTTGCTGGTCAAACTCATAATGGAGGGTAAAATAAGGGAGAAAATAAGTGGTGAGGAACTCTACGGGCTTTTCTTACGTTTAGGCTTCAGAGTTAAGCTTTCAACGCGTATCCAAATAGTTGAGCATGGGAAAATAAAAAGCTTAGAGGAGAAGATAAAAGAGGAAACAGGTTAGCGCGCCGTGTTTTTAATTCATGAATTTCCTCACCGTTCTCAGGGCTTCTAGGAGGGCGCCGCCCCTCTCAGTTAATCTATAAAATTTTTTATCGCCGATATTATCTTCCTTCAGTAAGCCCTTTGAAACCAGAAGATTAACCACACGTTTCGTTCTGTCGACCGGCATTTGCACGCTGTAAGATAACTTTGTTATTGAAATTTTTCCCTTCCTCCTCACGGACTCGAGCATATCGAAATAAATTTCATATTTAGTCCTTTTCCTCAATTTGCGTCACATTAGTAACATATTGTGAAGCAGTTTTTAAATGGGAGCTGCCGGCAGCTTATCCACTTTTTTAGGTTCCACCGCAAAGTATACGTCTTTCTCAGCTCTCAATTCCTCCACATATTGGAGTTCACCCATTATTCTGCAGCCATTTTCCAGGCGTACCCTTTTCACATAAACGTTTTTCGCTTCCGCTCTCTCCTCCATGAATAAGATTTCCGCATAGATATCCTCGGCTTCCGCTCTCTCCTCAAGCATTACCTCCTCGGCTACAACTACGCCGCGTATCTTTCCTCTCCTACCTATTTTAACTCTGCTAGCCTTTAGCCCCTCGACTGTGGCGATTTCGCCGCCTACATCAACCGATGTTATGGTTTCTATGCGGCGCGCTCTTAAGGCTCCGCCAACTTTAACGGATTTAGCATTCAGTTTTCCACTTAATTCGGCAAGTCCGCCTGCATCTAATTTACCAGTTAACGTTAGATTTCCGCTAACTGTTAATTTTCCGCCTACGTCTATGTTAGCGCCCTCGGCGTTACCAAGTATCTCAACTGTTCCGCCGACATCTATATCGCTGAAGGTTATGTCCCCCTCAACCCTAAGGGTGCCTCCAACATCGATCATTCCGCCCTTAGATGGCCCAGTTAACCTTACGCTTCCACCCACATTGATTAAATTAAACGTTAAGGGTTTGCTTGAGCGCATAGTGCCTCCAACATCGATTTTATCCGCTTCTCCCCCAGCAATCTCAACTGTTCCGCCGACATCAAGGATCTTTAAAGATACATCTGCCTCAGAATGGAATGATCCGCCAACGTTGACGCTCCCTGCTTTAACTGTTCCCTTTCCCCGGAACGATCCGCCCACATCCATCTTCTCAGTTTCAACTTTTCCATCTGCTTCGAATTTTCCTCCAACATCAATATCTTCAGCCTTCGCATCTCCGCCGACCCCCAGTTTACCACCCACATCAACCTTTTCAGCGGTTAGATTTCTCCCAACGTAAAGTTCCTTGTCAACCTCGATCTCCATGGCGGATAAATTGCCCTCAACCCTGAGGGATCCATCCGCAGTAACCCTTACCGATTTATTAATCAGCAGGTCTCCATTAACGATTATTTCGCCGTCCCTACCCCTTAATGAGAGGGCGGAGACGCTGCAGTCGAACGTGCAGTCGCCCTCACAGTGAATTGCTCCAGCGATCGTGATGAATCTCTTATCCTTCGCTTTCACAGTGCTGTTCTCAGCCACATGGAGGTCTCCCTCAATCCTATCGATTTCAACTGTGGAGTTAGGCGGGATCCTAATGCTGCTCAAACATTGTTCACCAGATAAACCATGAAAAGTATATGAATATAAACCTAAGTCACAATAAGAGTGTACATTATTGGTTAAATATGGTGATGAGCATGCGTCAACGGTTACGTTTATATTTCAGTCCCAGAGTAATTAAATATGTTGCTCATTCCATCTGGAGGAAAGGGTTCGGTGAAGCACCGCCAAGTACATTAAAAAAATGTTATGGCGATAAAGGAATATTACGTGAAACGCTGTCTTTCCCCGCTAAAAGTTTAAATTTTTATTTTGTTGAGGTGGTAAATTATGGGTGAGGAGGAGAGCGTTCTCTTTAAACCGAGGATAAAGGATAAGGCTTGGAATCCGGAGAAGGAAATTCTATTGTTCCGCAAGTGGCAGGAGGAGGGAATCTACAAGTTCGATGAACACTCTAACAAGGAAGTTTTCAGCATTGACACTCCGCCGCCGTACGTGAACACTCCAATACATATAGGGCAAGCGTACACTTACGTTTGGATGGATATTTTCGCCAGATACAAGCGCATGACGGGATATAATGTTCTCTTCCCAATGGGTTTAGATAAGAATGGGCTTCCCATCGAAGTTCAGACCGAGAAGACGTTTGGCATAATGATGCATGAAACCCCACGGGAAGATTTCATAGAGAAATGTAAGATTCTGCTTAAGGACAGTGGGGAAATATCTCTTGAAATATTTAAGCGGCTGGGTTTAAGCTGCAATTCATGGGATCTTAAGTATGAAATTGGTGGAAGATATGAAACTGATGATCCAGAATATAGGCGTTTAACGCAGGAAACATTCATCGAGTTCTGGAAGAGAGGCTTAATCTATGAGGATGAGAAGGTTACAAATTACTGCCCGGTTTGCCGAACAACAATCTCCGACGCGGAAGTTGAATATGAAGAGGAGGAAACCATCCTAAATTATGTAAAGTTTAGGGTTCAGGAAACAGGCGAAGACATATTAATAGCTACCACCAGACCTGAGCTGCTTTGCTCATGCAGGATAGTTATCTTTAATCCATATGACGCTCGCTATAAACATCTCGAGGGCAAGCATGCCATAGTTCCAATATATGGACATTCAGTTGAAATAGTGCAGCATCCATATGCTAAACCTGATTTCGGGTCAGGCCTAGTTATGATCTGCAGCTTCGGAGACTACAGCGATGTCAGAATTCTAAGAGAGCTCGATATAAAGCCGATTTTCGCCATAGATGATAGGGGCATTATGAATGAGAACGCTGGAAAATATAGGGGATTAAAGGTTGAGGAAGCTAGAAAACAGATAATAGAGGATCTTAAAGCTCAGGGATTACTGGTTAAGCAAGAGAAGATCCTTCAGCGTAGACCCATCTGCTGGAGATCGAAGAATCCCATAGAGTTCGTGCCCATGAAGGAGTTTTATCTGAAGCAGGTGGAGTTTAAGAAAGAACTGCTCAACCTAGCTGAGCAAATGAGGTTTTTCGCTCCTGAAAGCAAGCAGATACTGATCGACTGGATTAACTCCGTGGATATAGATTGGGTTATATCTAGGCGCAGATACTACGGGACGGAGATACCTTTATGGTACTGTAAGAACTGCAATTACATATATGTGCCTGAACCGGGCAGATACTATCAGCCCTGGAGGGAGAAACCCCCCATTGATAAATGTCCCAGGTGCGGTGGAGGGGAATTTCGCGGTGAGGAGAGAACATTCGACACATGGTTTGATTCAGCAACATCCGAAGTTTACATATTAGGCTACCTGTGGAACAAGAAATTTTTTGAGAAGAGCTTCCCATGCTCGCTTAGGCCCCAAGGTAAGGAGATCGTTAGAAACTGGCTGTATTTCGCCATACTCAAGTCTTTCCTGCTTTTCAATAAAGAGCCGTTTAAGAATGTCTGGATACATATGCATGTGGTTGATGAGCAAGGTAGGAAGATGAGCAAAAGCGCTGGAAACGTTATTGACCCCCAAGACGTCATAAAAATGTTTGGGAGCGAAGCCTTCAGAATATGGTCCGGACTTGAGGGAAACATAACTAAGGGCGACATAAGATGCTCATTCGAGAGGATCCGCGGAACATCAAAGTTTCTGACGAAGCTCTGGAACATCGCTAGGTTTATATCTTCGTTTCCGCAGGTTAGCGGCGAATATGATCTGGCCCCCCTAGACCGGATGCTGCTGGCTAAGCTAAACGAGGTTATAGGCGAATGCCGCAGAGGATACGAAGATTTCAATGTGTTTCAAGCAGCAACTGCCATTAGAAATTTCAGCTGGAACATATTTGCGGATCATTATCTTGAAGCCGTTAAGTCTAGGGCTTATAACCGCGATGGACTTTTCGATCCAAGGCTTCAGCGCGGCGCATGGTACACGCTGCATAAATGCCTCGAAACCATACTGAAGATTCTAGCGCCAATATGCCCATTCATAACTGAGGCTATATGGCTTGAATTGTATTCTAAAGAGAGCATCCATGTGCAGCGTTTCCCAGAAGAAAAGGATGAATGGGCAAGTGACCTAGTGAGCCTATTGCCGAAATTCATAGAGTTTAACAATGCTATGTGGCAGTATAAGAAGAAGAGAGGCATCGCTTTAAACCAGGGAATTAAGGGCATTGTTTACGCGCCAGAACCTCTCAGCCCACTTGAAATGGATTTGAAGGCTATGCATGGAATCGAAATTCTAGTTTTCGGTAAACCGGAAACTGAGGAAAACCTTGAGAACCTCTCGGATGATGTCTTCTTAAAGCCCCTCTGAAACGGCGCTACAACAATTACCTGAAGAAGCTGCTTAGATCCTTCAGATCCTTCCTCATTTTTTCGCCCACGCGGCTTATATGAATTTCTTCTCCGAAAATTATGCGCATGCCGTCAAACGCTGCTCTAGTTAGCACATTAGTTTTCCTCTCCATTAACAGGGCTTCCTTCTCCGGACCGCTGGATATCATCTGCATTCCGAAATGCGTTATAACAGCCATTTCCGGGCGGGTTTCCTCCAATATTTTTATGGCGTCGTCGGTGGTCATATGTCCCTCCCATGGCTGACCCGACGGCCTGAGAACTGAGAGAATTAGAAGCCTTAAGCCGCTGTAGAATTTTGAAACATCCGTGAAGTATTCTGAATCTGGAATATAGGCGAATCCCCCATATGTTTTCGTTTCAAAACGGAAACCAACAGCGTCGGGATCCGAATGGACGGCTTTACATGCAAGAATATCGACCCCATCAACCTCAAATCTTAAGCCAGCTTCAGCCTCAAAAACCTTCTCAGGCATCGCATAATGATATCTTGAGATCACCTTATCGCATACTTCGTTGCCTCTAAGCACGCTTTTGGATGCGATTAAAACACCGCGTTTCCTCATGGCTGCATGACACATTGCTTCAATTAGAACCGCCGCGTCGTTTGCATGATCCAGATGCGCATGCGAAACCAGGATCGCCCTAATCCTCTGCGGGTCAAGCCCCATCTCTAGGGAGTATGTTAACGCACCTGGACCAGGGTCAATATGCATATTAACCTCGCTCGGTCCGGCTGAAATAACCCTTATTCCGCCTGTCCTCCTCCTCTGGGTTACTGTTGCGAAGCGTCCCCCACCGGTTCCTAGGAATATTATCTCAAACATGCCTTTCCCAACTTAACATTGCCGATAAGAAATATAGGAAACAATATGATTAAATCTTTTTGAAATATTTTAACCTGTTAATTCAGCCAATATGGATGTGGCGTAATAGATGAGAATTATAATTCGTATAGGCGGCTCCGTTGTGGCTTCACCGCCAAACCCGGATATAATGCGGAGATACGCTGATGTAATTAAGGATCTAAGGGATCAAGGACATGAGGTTGCTGTAGTTGTAGGCGGCGGATCAATAGCAAGGGACCTTATAGTTTTCGCGCGAGAAATAGGCTTATCGGAACATGAGCAGGATGAGATTGCCATATCAGCTTCAAGGATATTCGCGCAAATACTTGCAATGAAGATCGGCGGCTTCTCCTGGAAAGATGTGCCGAGAACAATTGATGAAGCCGTTAAAATGCTGAGGGATAGAGGCATCGTAATTATGGGCGGCGTTAAACCTGGGATGACAACGGACACAGTTGCTGCGCTTCTTGCATCCCAAGCTGAAGCTGACTTCATTATTAAGGCGACAGATCAGAATGGCATATACACTAAGGATCCTAAAAAGCATCCTGACGCTGAAAAGCTGGATGAGATAAGGTTTGAAAAACTCAGCCACGTGCTAGTTGAAAACAAACATAGGGCTGGGATACATCAAATAATTGATCCTGAAGCAGTTCGAGTTCTAATGGAGAAGCGCATAAAAACAATAGTTGTCAACGGTTTTAATCCTGAAAATATATTGCTTGCAGCTAAGGGTGAGAAAATTGGAACAATAATTCACTAGCATAACCAATCTTTCCATTTTTGCATCTAAGAAAAATTGATAAAGATGCATCATTGCGATATCTCCCATCGGGAAGCCTCTTTCTCCCCCTTCGAGCCAACTTCAAAATCATTCCTCTTAGGGCTGGCGCGTCCGCTATTCAGCAGCCCCATCACTAAGTTAACAACGTTGGGCAACCCCTCAACCGAGCATGTTAAAAATTCATCCAAGAAAGCCTGCGGATCACCCATCCCATAGGCTCGTTTCCGGGCTTGCGTGTTAAATGTTCTCCCTTAAGCATGGCTAACCCTTGGTTGATTGCGGCAGCTGCAAATAGAGTGAGGGGCAAACAATGCTTTTTGCCGTTGATAACTAGAGCTCGGCGCTTCCCCATGCGCGCGGTATATTCAAGGTAAACCTAAACCTTCAGGCAAGCGAGTGGCATTCACAACATGGCGCCTCCATAGTAAAGATGAACTGCTTCTAGAATCAGGACTAATCGATCCGGTCAGTCTTTTAATAGCAGTGCGGCAACCAATTAAAGTTTAATCACGCCCAAACACGCACTATTTCTCTGAACCATCGATCAAACAATTAAACAAAAATCCTCTCTTCTCTCCCTTACTCTGCTAGGAAAAAAGGGCCAGAGAGGTTTAGAAGTCTAGTTTCTACGTTTTCGCCTCTTAAGTATTTGGCTAGTAGCAGCGTTTCCTCGTAGATTAAGGTTTCCAAGGTTTGTTCGCTGCAGTGTTTTATTCTTGGGATTTGGATTTTGGTTTCATATAGGCTGGTTGAGGATTAGGTGCATTCTCGCTTGGACTGGCATAGTCCATGCGTGTCTCCTAATTAGGGTTTACTTAATCTTATTGGTCTTCGCCCATATTTTCTGGCTGCCTTAAAGTATGCTTCGAGGTTTTTTAGGGGCACATTATCAGGTATTGATCCTGAAACATTTATGAAGTATCCTGGATATGCCCCTGCAGTTTCTAAGCATCTTTTAACTTCTCCAATAACGTCTTGCACTGTTCCGTAGGTTAATATGCCGATGTCTACGCCGCCTATTATCACCTTTTCGTTTCCATATTTATCCGCTATACTTTTTAGGTTGCAGCATTCCTCGATGATAAATCCGTCTGCTCCGGACTCCGCTATATCATCAACTATGCTCGTCATGTCTCCGTCAGTACAGAATAGAACAATAATTCCCCTTGATTTAAGCTCATGCCATATCCTCTTATACCATGGGAATAAATACTTACGCATCCAGCTTATGGGAAAGAATGGTCCTCGAGTTGAGCATATATCATCGTGGCTGATGAAGGCCTCTATATTTGTTTGAGCCCACGCCTTAGCCTCAAGCAGGGAGATCTCCCCAAACAAGTCTAAAACCCTTTTAAATGCTTTTGGATCCCTGTAAGCAGCCTTAACAGTCCATTCCAGCCCAAACGCCTTTATAAGCCACATGAGACATGTGTGATATGTTCCTCCGGGAATAAGAAGCCCACTATAGTTAAGCCGAACCCTATTATACTCTTCATATATGCGTTTAGCAATCTCCTGAACGCTCGGAACATTCCATGACTCAAACGGATTAAAGCTATATATTTCCTCAACAGACTTAACATTATTAAAAATTTTCCTCCACGTTGTTGGATAGGCTTTAGACCATGAATCGCCCCTAACCTCGAAGAAGCCCTCCTTATTTTTTAGGAAACCCCACGGATCTAAAGGGTTATATGTAAACCAAATCATGTCGATGTCGAGCATTGAATAAGCTCTGCTGCGAGCTTCTTCCGGACTCAACATAGGATTCAGCCCTGAAACCTCAGCTATAAACTCGGTATTTGATAAAAACTCTACTTGAGCAACCCTATCAGCCTCCTCAAGATGCAGGGCGGAAAAAGCCCTATCATAACCCACCCTTAATTCGCCTCTAAATAATTTTTAAAAATAAATCGCTCTTAAATGAGATTTTCATGAACGAGCCGCCAGCGTGCAACGAAAATAAGAATTTAATGAAAAATTGGATGTATATAAAACGTTTTAATCATATTTTTTACTTTTATCCAGTTTTTAGCCTTTTTCTTAACCGATTGAAAGAAAACCTCCTCTTTTCATATTCAAAAACAGCATTTTCATAAGCAATTATTGGACGTTTCCCTGAAATTTTTGAAGTTAGGCTTATTGTTTTGATAATTTCCATTTTTAGCTTCTCAGCGTTTCCAATCTTTTACTGGTAAATTGATGCATAAATCCCGGCTGGCGCATGTTTTACTTTAGAGGAATTTTCTTTTTAGTGGTGTTTTGTCGAAGTCTTGGTCGTTTGATATTATTTCTTTTACGCTATTTCTCAGCGCTACGGCTAGATGTAGGGCGTCCTCGTAGTCTAGGTCGTATTTTTTCATTAGGTTGGTTGCTTCAGTTAAGTCTTCTGCGGTGAGTGGTGCTATTAGTAGGCTTGGGAGGCTAGTTATGGATTTTACGACTTCTTCAACGAATGTTTTATCTTTTAGGCTTCCGCCCGTTAAGCCAGCTATTATTACTAGCATTTCGTAGAGTGTTAGGCTGGATGTTACGTATTTTCCTCGGGGAGCTTCCTCGATTCTCTTTATCCATTTATGGGCTGTTTCGCCGAAGATTGGATGGTTACCGAGCCAGTATATGAAGATGTTGATGTCTACGTAGCTTTCTGGAGCCACCATCTTCTCGTTACCTCAACTATGAATTCGTCTAGGTCTTCCGGCCATCTCGCTATTTTAAAGGCTCCTCGGTACTTATCGGCGGCGGGCTCAATGGGCTCAATAATGATGCTTTTTCCATCCGTCTTTATTCTAACGTAGCTTCCCTCCTTCATCTTGACTTTTTCGCGGAGATTCTTCGGAATAACCACTCTTCCCTTTCCATTAACCTTAGCGACTTCCATAATTTAACCCACCAATATATAAATTCCCACATATTTAAATATTCCCACCCTCGCTCTTTCAGATGGGCATCCTCGCAGAGATTAGATGGGATTCTTGAGAAAATGACAAAAGCGTAATATTCCTTATATTTATTTAAGGAATCTATTGGAGTTGTCTGGGATGCTATCTGGAAAGAATGGGTTGAAAAGTAGGGTTCTGGAAATAATTAATTTGCTAGAAAAGGTTCATCCAGACGCTAAATTAGCTCTAAAATGGAGTAACCCGCTGGAGCTTCTTATTGCAACTATTCTCTCAGCCCAAACTACTGATGAGCGGGTCAATAGGGTAACTGAGAGCCTCTTCAAAAGGTATCGCACCGCTGAGGATTATGCAAAAACGGATTTGGAGGAGCTTGAGCATTATATAAAGTCGCTAACATTTTACCGTGCCAAAGCCAAGAATATTAAGGAGGCATGCCGAATCATCGTTGAGGAATATGGTGGTGAGGTACCTAGAAAGATGGAGGATTTATTAAGGCTTCCTGGGGTTGCTAGAAAAACAGCTAATGTTGTGCTTTCAAATGCGTATGGAATAATGGAGGGAATAATAGTGGATACTCATGTTAGAAGGCTTTCTAGGAGGCTCGGTTTAACGGATGAGGAGGATCCGGAAAAAATTGAAAGAGATCTTATGGAGATTGTTCCCAGAGATAAATGGTTAAGGTTTGCCGACCTACTCATATTCCACGGGAGGAGGGTATGTACTGCGAAAGACCCTAAATGCGGCGAATGCGTACTAAATAAAATCTGCCCCTCATCGCTTATTTAACATCGCAAGCGGGAAAACCTTTAGGCTTCAGCCCTGGGGCAGACCGCCCGTCCACAATGGGGTTCAGATTAAAATTAACTGTCGATTCCGGTTAAGCACGATCAGCCGTCCGGTTCAATATGTACCGTAACCGCTGTTTCCGAGATTTTCTCCTTAATGATTTCCTCTATTTGCGAGGCTATTCTGTGAGCTTCTTCAACTGGAAGATCTTTGCTGAGAACGCATTCAACATTTATATGTCGCCTAAAATCAGCGATGTATGTTATAACATGCTTTAGTTTCAATACGCCCGAAAATCTTTCGGTTGCTGCCTCTACAATCCGCCCAATCTCCTTCTCATCAGCAGCGTAACCTCTCTTCAATTCGATATTTGAGGGCTCAATGTGGACGAGAACGTTCTCGACGGCGTCTGCTTTCTCAGCCACCGCCTTCTCAATGTTCTCAGCAATCTTATGCGCCTCGCTTAGAGGGGTTACCGGATCAACCTGCACATGTAATGTAATATAGTTTTTTCCACCATAGCGGGCTACGTTTACATCATGAACACCCTTGACACCTCTGATTCTGCCCACGATTCTTTCAACAAACTCCTCAGTTGTCATTCCCTCCACCCCGGCTGGCTCTATGTGGAAAGATATATCGGCTTCTCCGAGGCTTCTTTTAATGTTTGACTCTATTTTCGCCGATAGATCATGGGCTTCCTCTAGGCTTATGTAGTCCGGAACCTTAAGGTTGGCTCTTATATAGAATTTTTCGCCGGATCTTCTAACCTTTAAATTCTCATATTTGAGCATTCTGTCCACCTTTAAAATTTCATCTCTGACAATTTTCACCGCCTCCTTAGGCGCTATGTCGCTCAGCTCCATAACGCTGCTCCATGCGAGTCTAGCGCTTAAAAATATCAGCAGAGAGCATAATATTAGGGAGGCGAACGCATCCCCATAAAGTATTCCATGTAATGACAGCCAAAATCCTAAGAACGCAATCAGGGTTGACCCGAAATCCGAAAGGGCATGATAGAGTCCAGCCTTAATTGTAGGACTTCTGCTTGCAGATGCATGCCTAAAAATAAAAACCCTAAATGCATCTATACATGCGGTATATCCAAGCACAGCGAATCCAGCGATGCTAAATTCTAGGTTTATTAGGCTTACATTTCCCAGAATCCTCAGCGTTGAGTTGACGGCAATCATTATCGACAGAGCTATCAATGCGAGGCTTCCCAGCAGGCTGCCTATGAATTCAAACTTTTCATGCCCATACATGTGCTCCTCATCCGGTGGCTGAAGCGAGGCGTGTAGAGAAATGAATAACATTAATGATGAAAACGTATCGAAAAGGGCATGCGCGCCATCGCTCAATATTGCCAAACTTCCACTTGCCAAACCGGCGGCAGACTCAGCGAAGAAAACGCTTAAAATGGCCATCGTGGAATATTTAAGCATCTTAACTTTTTCTACATCATTAACGCTTGGTTTTTGCATCAAAATCTTTATGTGTATTATCAAATCCCGGATTTAAGGATTACGTGCACCGCCTAATTTTTCATCATAAAGTTTGATTGATTAAATGAACTACGTGCAGTATTTACATTTTGGTAAACCTTTATATTCCAAATTTTTGTATTATATATTGGTAGTTAAAATAGGTAGATACGAAACTATATCTGTGAAGATTCCTTCGGAACTGAAGGAATTGATGAAGCGGCTTGGAATTAAACCATCCGAGGTTTTGCGTAAAGCTATAGAAGATGAGGTAAGAAAAAGACAGGTTCAGAAGATCAAAGAGGAAATATGCGAAATTAAAGAATCCTTGGACAAGATTCCAATGGAAGAGATTGTTAGAAGCATAAGGGAGGACAGAGAGCAAAGATGAGCTACATCTTCGACTCATCAGCGATATTTAAGGCGATAAAAGAAAATGCTATTGAATTTTTAGCGGGAAACTTAACTCTTAATCTAATGAGATATGAGATGGGAAATATAATCTGGAAAGAATATACGATTCACAAGCGAATAGACCGCCAGGAAGCGCTTAAAATCATAAAGATCTTTAAGGACGCGCTAAGCCTGATGGAAAATCTAGCCATAAACTGTAATGAGGAGGAAATACTAAAAATCGCGGATGATCTAAAAATAACATTCTATGATGCAGCGTACATATGTTATGCCAAAAGCAGGGGGGATCCCTCTGATTACGGAAGATAGAAAACTAATGGAGAAAGCGGAAAAGCACGTGAAAATCTTGAAGTTTGAGGACATAATTTAACTTTATAACGATAAAGCATACCCAGCAGCTTCACTTCCATCTAAACTCTTAATGCCTAAAAATCCAACTAATCTTCATGCGTAGTTTTTCTTTAAACGTTATTTTTAATGTAAAGTTTTTAGTGATGTTTACCCTATAGATTTGTATTTTAAAGCTTGTAGAGGTTTCCAACGCTGTTCCATATGAAGGATTTCGGCATTGCCTTAGCTATTTTGAATTTTCCCCGCCATCCTGTGCAATGTGAGGGCGCCACCAGTTTGGGGTTTATTCTTTTCAGCGCTTTCACCGTCTGGTTTATGCGCTTTTCATATTCTTTTCCTGCTAAGTGAAGCCCGCCTAATATGCCATAAATGGTTTTCACTCCGGTGAGATGCTGCGCGTAAAGTATTGTGTTTATTATGCCTGCGTGGGCGCATCCGGATATAACTATTAAACCTTTTTCCTTAACATTTATTACAAGCGCACGGTCATCTAGGATCCAGGGATCTGGCCGCCATTCGCCGTCTATGAAAACTCTATGCTGCGGATATCCCTTTTCAAAGGGGGTTTCCCTGGGAATTTCACCTGTCACCAGTATCAGGTTGTCAGCCACCATGCATGGCTGTTTAGTATTTATGTATCTGGCCGGCTTCACCTTTTCCTCAGTTGGGAACTTCGGGTATTCCCTTATGGTTCCGTCGGGGTTAGCTGCCCCTCTGGTTTTAAACATGTCTTCATGCGTTATAATGGGCAGATTATCCTTGTTTACGGCTTTAACTATTGATGATAATCCTCCGAAATGATCATAATGCCCATGGGAAAGAACTATGCATTCAATCTCCGCTAGGCTCAGCCCCATTCTCTTCGCGTTTATTAACACGCCTTTTGAGCTGCTCCCCGCATCAAAGAGTATACTATGCGATTTATCATCGCTAAAAACGCGGATAAGCATTGAAAATCCATGTTCAGCAATAGGCAGAATGAAATGTTTACCTGCCCATTCCCTAACGTTTTTAACCTCCTCTCTTTGAATTGTTGACAGGTAATCCGCCGAATTATCCATTAAGCTAATTATTTCCACTTTTTCAGCTTCTCTTAGATTGAAGCCTTGATAATGTATCGTCTTATTAACCTCACTCATGTAGTCCGCCTGCTCCTTTAAAGCGTTCCTCTATAGTGAATCGTTGCTGGACATCCGACGCATTTTCTATTTAAGTATCTTGCGCAGGGTTTACAATCCACATTGCATGGCGCAGTGCCAATTCCTTTATTGGCAAGGTATTCTCTTATATTGAGAAAGGGCGTGAAATATATTTCGCCTATTGGATAAAATTCTGATCTACGTATGCCAGCGCCGCTTCTTAGGGAGCATTTCTCTATAGATATGCTTTCAAGAGTATCCTGATCTTCAGCAACTACCAGGGCGATTAAGTTGTAGCCGCCTATTGTTTTAAAAATGTGAACCACTCTGGGGCAATCTTTGAATCGTTCTAGGAGATTCCGCATTGCTTCAGCGCTCTCCATTTCCAATAAGACTATCGCCGGGTGAAGCTTGAAATAGAATGGATTCAGCGATGCTGACACTTTTATGGCGCCCTGCAGGATGAGCTTCTCCAACCTTTTTTTGACTCCCATGCTTGTAAATCCAACGTTACTAGCAATTTCTTCCAGAGTTGCCCTTCCATTTATTTGAAGATGCGAGATTATCTTTCTGTCAACATCATCCAACTCGTCTTCCTCCGTTTATTTTCTAAACATGAAATATTTAAATAGTTTATGTTATTGAATCGGATCTTAACAAATAGTGAAATACATAAATGTTTATATGGAAGCCATAGATAAGGGGAGAAATCATGAGGGAGCAGAAACGGATGATACCGCTATACGGCACTTTAAGCGAAGCGCTATAAATAGCGCCATAAACTATGAAAATATTAGGAAGCATTATAAAGGATAAAATAATATGTGCAGGTGAAAACCATTATGGCTAAATCTCAAGCGCTCTGGTATCCAACAATCTTCCCAGATAAATGTAATGGCTGCGTTGGCTTTGAAATCCCGAAGTGCATTGAATTCTGCCCGCATAAAGTTTTCGGGATCCTTAATGGCAAAGCTATTGTTGTTAACCCGCAAAACTGCGTCTATGGATGTATTGCATGCGAACATGTGTGCCCCAAGAAAGCAATAGCCTTCCCGCAGCGGATGGCTTTCAGACAGAGAGTTCAGAAAGATAAGGGCTTATTGAGAAAAGTTGAATGCAGAAGATGCGGAAAGATATTCTGGACAAATGAGGACACAGATCTATGCTTCGAATGTAGGAAATAATCGATGTAGCTGGCGGAGCGTCTTAGCTCCTGGGGCTGGAATCTAAAAACTTAAAAATCCTTTAAAATGTTGCCACATGCTCTTTCAGTCTTTAAAGGATTATTCTTCAAGGACATCTCGCTCCGCATAAGCCTTCTCCATACCGCGTTAGCAGCCTCATTTCCTCTTAAGCTGCAGCATTAACTAGCAGTTTTATCCCCTTAGGGTTCTTGCATGATACGTTATTATCGCATTGATCATCGCGCATGCAGGAAAGATATGCTTGGCTTTTGCTATGGAACCGTAAATGATGAAGTTTGCTCCCATTGCTTGGATAAGCGCTAAAGCTCCGCCTCTACACGCTATCTTCGCTTTGCCTTCTAAACCTTTAGTTCTGCCCCATTTTCCCACAACGCCTATCGGCGCCGACCCTGTTGGTAAGCCTATTTTCTCCTTAGCTAAATAGATTCCATGAGCCGCGAAACCCAGGCTTGGAACATCCAAGACCGGCATGAAAATTAAGGGCTTTTCTATCCCAGCCCTTAAGGCTTCAGCGATCAAACCATTTTTTCCAGGAGCACCCTCAAGAATCTTAATCATCCCATCAGGATATGGGTTTCGGGGGTTAAAGGCCTGTATGATGGCGGCTTTCACCTTCGATTCCCTGACCGCTTCAATCTCCCACTCGCTTAATGTATAATTTATGGAGTTGTAGACCGCCCTATCTAGAAGCCCGGCTTCCCTCACGTAATTTGCTGCCTCAACCCTAACGGATGCGCTAGGACCATTTATTAGAAATGGGCTATCAGTAATATTTGCTACGAATTCAATATATCTTATTAACGCCTTAGAGTTCTCCCCAACTACATCAAGCATGCATGGAACCCCGGTTTTATCAGACATCTCCTCCTGAACATTTATTAGTCTCTCAGCCTCCATCTTATCGAAGACCCCGGAGGATCTATTTTTAACTATTTTATGTCCCTCATGAAAAATGCTTCCAATTAAAACTGTGGGCAGCTCTCCAGGCTGCCCGCCTATTTTTACACCCCCAATATCAAAAATCTCCTGTTTTCTCTCAAACCTGAACAAGACGCTTCACAGCTACCTCTTCCAGTATAAGCGTGTTGCTTGCCACATTCAATTTAAGCATATATTTCTGTTTTAAATCTTTCCCTTGCTAAAATTGATGCAAAGCGCATAATCTCTTCCTGGGATAATGGTTTTACAATGCTTAATCTTGGTTTCCTATAAGCCGTGTAAAGGTGTATATGATCCGGCTCTATGCTTTTCAATGCTTCGGCAAGGTCCTCAGCGTCAGTTTCCTCAGAGTTACTGAGCGTGTCTGAGCGCAATAACATAACTTGTATCGCTATCTCTCCATCAAATGATCTGCGGAGATTTTTAAGGCCGCTAAGAATCTTGCGTATGGTTAAGGATGAAATAGGCATGTTAATCGTATTAAATTTCAGCTCATTAACGGTGTCTAATTTCGCTTCAATATGATCTAGGGATGAGATTGCAATTAACACACGCTCTGGCTTGATGACGTAAAGGAGGATTTACTGGAAGCTGACTTTGTTTCATTAAAGGTTGATGCCGTCAGCCGAGGCTTATGGAGAAAAATGAATAGGCCGCACAAAAACTTAAAGCTAAGCATGATTCTGAAGGGAATTGAAGAGTTCACTGAAGCATTCGGA
>Ga0272445_1000206_pt1 | contig 58283 bp, 61 predicted proteins | sample YNPCB0031_FD_194404 | JGI IMG/M metagenome (GOLD analysis project Ga0272445, IMG submission 194404) | Hot spring sediment microbial communities from Yellowstone National Park, WY, United States - YNP-CB-003-1 | ecosystem: Environmental > Aquatic > Thermal springs > Hot (42-90C) > Sediment...
GATGTGTTAAGGATTTAAGCAAAAAACTTATAAAAGGGAAAGAAAGTCAAATTGTGATAAATAATTTAAAGAAAGGAGTTTATTTCATAAAATTCAAGGCAGGTGAGTATAAAAGGGATTTAAAGATTATAAAAATAAATTAAAACAATGAGGAAAATAATTTTAATTCTTTTTATAAATGGGATTTTGTTTTCAAAGGAATACATAATTAAAGTTCCGAAAATTCAAAACGAAAGGTTTTATGAAAAGAAAATTGGTATAAGTATTGTTAAAAAAACTTCTTCTTCCTTTATTGCTGTTTCAAGGGAAGAAAAATTAAAGGTTCTTAAAGATAATGGAATTGATTTTGAAATTGTTCAAGAAATTTATGAACCACTTGGACAATATTTAACATACCAGCAGATTATTGATTCTTTAAATTTCTGGAAAAATCAATATCCAAACATTTCAAAAATTGATACTGTTGGATATTCTGTTTTAAATAGATTAATTCTTTGTATGAAAATTTCTGATAATCCAAATTTAAATGAAAATGAGCCAAGGATAAAAATTGGTGGTTCAATACATGGTAATGAAAAAATTGGTGGTGCCGTTTGTATGCATTTCATAAAATATCTGCTTTCAAATTATGGCTCAAATCAAAATGTTAAAAATCTTGTAGATTCAAGAGAAATATATGTTATACCACTATTAAACCCTGATGGATATGTTTCAAATACAAGATATAATGCAAATGGTGTTGATTTAAACAGGGATTTTGGGTTTATGTGGGATGGATGGGGTGGTAGCTCTTCTCCATTTTCTCAAATTGAATCAAAATATATTCATGAATATACAGAAAAGATAATGCCTTCACTTGATTTTAACTATCATTCTTCACCTTATGTAGGAGACCTTTTTGATACAATAAACTATCTATGGGATTATCATCCTCATGATCCACCTGATAGTATTCATATAATAAATTTGTCAGAAGATTATGATGATTCAACAGGTTATGGAATAACAAATGGTTATGACTGGTATCAGGTATGCGGTTCTTTGCAGGATGCAGTTACAGGAATAATTGGTGGTCTTGCATGGACAATTGAATGTCCTTATCCTTTTAATGGCTCTTCGCTTATAGATAGTGTTTGTAAGGAAAATAGAAGAGCTCTTCTTTCAATGTGTTTAAAGGCAGGATATGGATTTGGCGGAAATGTTTATGATTCTATTACAGGCACTCCTCTTTTTGCAAGAATAGAGATATTAAATCCTGTGAGGATTTATGTTTATTCTTCACCTTTAAATGGTTTTTATTTTAAAGCACTTCCACAAGGGAATTATCAGGTTAGAGCATGTGCAAATGGTTATTCTCCAAAAACAGTGAATGTTCAGGTTCCAAGTTCAGGAAGTGTTACAGTTAATTTTTATTTAAATAAGAATACAAATTATAGATATGCCCTTAAACCTGTTTATGTTGTTTATGCAAATCATGCAGAAACAGGAAATTATACATTGCCCTTTTATTCACTTGGGGAACCTGACTCAAAATGGTATTCACTTGGAAATGGTGGAGAAATTGTTCTTGATATGTATGATGCCAAGATAACCGATGTTTCTGGATTTGATTTTACAGTTTATGAAGGAAGTGGTTTAAATGAAGGTTATTATGTTTATCTTTCAAATCAAAAATATGGTCCATGGACTTATATTGGGGTTGGATATGGAACAAAATCTTTTGATATTTCAGGAACAGGGATATCTGAAGCAAGGTATATAAGGATTGTTGATGATGGTGATAATTCATCAGGTGGAGTTTATGCAGGTTTTGACCTTGATGCAGTTTATTCAATTTCTGCAACCAAAATTTATGAATTTACAAAAGATGAAAAAGAAAATTATAAAAGAGAATTCAAAATTGTTGATTTAACAGGAAGGGTTTATAAAGATTTCAAAAATTGTTTAAGACCAGGAATATATTTTTTAATTTCTAAATATTATAAAAAGAAGGAGATAAAAAAAGAGATCAAAATTAAATAGTTATTTATCTTTTGTTTCTCCTATAAATCCAACTTTCTTTTCAACATGTTCAAATATTTTTATTTCTCCAAATTTTTCCTCAAATTTTTTAATATTTTCACCAAGAGCATTATAAAGCATCTTTGCATGTTGTGGAGTCATTATTATTCTTGCAAAAACCTTTGCCTTATTTATACCTGGCATAATCCTTGCAAAATCAATTATAAATTCAGAAGGAGAATGAATTATCATTGCAATGTTTGAATAAATTCCTTCTGCTTCTTTATCACCTATTTCAACAGGCAAAGGACCTTCCTTCATTTTACCTCCTTATAAAATTATATAAATTCCACAATTAGGACATGTTAATAACTCTTTATTTGGATTTTTTATTGCAAGCATAAATGTTGGTAATTTTTGATTACAGTTATTGCACGAACCCTCTGTAACAGATGCAAGTCCAAAACCATATCTTTTTCTTAATCTTTCATAATTTTCCTGAACTTCTATTGGCAATTTTTTAAATTCATTTTCCCTTTTTTTCTCCCATGTTTCTATCATTTTACTTGATATATTAAATATTTCCCTATATTTTTGGTCCTTAAATATTTTCAACTTTTCATCCAAGTCATTTAATACAATCAATATTTTTAAGACTTTATTCATTTCCCCTCCAAAGATATAAGATATTCTATAAATTCATTTTCATCTTCTATTTTCATATATTTTTTATCCCTTGATAATTTTCTTGAAATTTCTGCTATTTTTCCAAGTGTAATTAAATATCTTGATTCAGGGTCCCTTGGAGATGCACATAAAAGGAAAAAAAGATGAACTGGTTTATTATCTATTGCATCAAAATCTATTCCCTTCTTACTTCTTCCTACAACAAGATAAACTTTATCAAGGATTGCACTTCTGCAATGGGGAATAGCAATTCCTTTTCCTATTCCAGTTGAACCTATTTCTTCTCTTTTTATAAGTGTTTCAAGAACTATTTTTTTCTTTTCTTCAGGTAAATCAAGAACATCAACAAGTTCTTTTAATACATCTTCTTTTTTGGTTGATACTAAATTTAAAATTATTCTTTCTGGTTTTAAAAGTTCTTTTAACATTTTATACCTCCTTAAATTTATTTATCTTTTCTAAAACATAAATATGAATTTCGTCTACAAAATCGTTTAAAAATTTTTTTAAAGGAAATTCAAATTCCTTTAAAATTTTTCTTATTTCTTTTAAAAATTTTTCTCCTTTTTTTAAACTTTTTTCTATTCCATTATTTTTAATAACTATTTCTTTTATCTTTTCAATTTCAAATCCATCTTTTTTATTTTTGAATTCAGGAAAATATTTAAAAATTTTTGATTTTGTATATATTATTGGTAAAGTTACTTTTCCCTGCCTTATATCTTCGCCTTCAAGAAAATCTATAATGTCATCAAAGATCTGATAAAGAATACCAAATTTCCTACCAAATCTCCTATAATTTTTATTCGTTTTATTTTTATAGAGAGCGCCAAGAACACTTGCTGATTCAAACAATGCTCCTGTTTTTCTGTAAATTAAATCAAAATAATATTTTTCATTAAAGTTTTTTTCTCTTTCTGTAAATTCTTCCATTATTTCTCCTTCACACATTAAAAAAGATGCTCTTGATACTTCTTTAAAGATTAATGGATTTTTTGTTAAAGAAATAAAATTCATTGCTTTTGAAAAAAGGTAATCACCAATTAAAACTGCTGAATGATTTCCAAGTAATTTATTCATTGAGGGTAAATTCCTTCTTGTTTCAGCACCATCAACAATATCGTCATGGATAAGAGATGAAAAATGGATCATTTCAAGAGAAGTTGCAACATTTATAATATTTTTATCATAATTTTCAAAAGCATTTGAAGTGAATAAATTTATTGCTGCTCTTAACCTTTTCCCTTCCTTATATAAAGGAGGGAAATTCGGAAAATACCTATTTTTAAAAATTTTTTCAATTTTCTTATTTACTTCATTTAAAGGTTCTTTTATAGGTTCATAAGATTTAAAAAACATAAACAATTTATTATAAAATTTATTAATACTTTATGTCAAATTAAATAAAATTTGTGCATTTTTATAGGTTTTTTCAGCAATTTCTTTTTCTTCCATATTTAAAATTTCTGAGATTTTTTTAATTGTATAAATTATATAAAAAGGTTCACATCTTCCCTTTAAAGGAAAAGGTGTAAGATAAGGAGAATCAGTTTCAACAATCAATTTTTCTAAGGATGTGTTTTTTAAGGATTCCTCAAGTTTTTTAGAATTATAAGTAATTGAGCCAGAAAAGGAAATATAAAATCCCATCTTTTGTGCATAAATTGCTTCTTCTTTTCCTCCTGAAAAGCAATGGAATACACCTTTTAAATCCTTATAATTTTTTAATATGTTAAAGGTATCCCCAAATGACTTTCTTGTATGAATTATTATTGGTTTTTGAACTTTTCTTGCAATTTCAATATGAGCAATAAATGATTCAATTTGTTTTTCTCTACTTGAATAATTTTTATAATAGTCAAGACCTGTCTCACCAATTGCCACAACTTCTTTTTGTTTTGATAGTTCTTCTATTTCCTTTATTCCTTTCTCAAAATTATCAGCTTCATGAGGGTGAATTCCACACGAGGCAAATATTAAACCTTTATATTCTGTTGCAAGTTTTAAAGCATGATAAGAAGAGGGAACATCAAATCCAACAACGATTATTTTTTCTATTCCATTACAAATTCCTCTTTCTATTACTTCCTTTAAATCTTTCTCAAATTCTTCATCATTTAAATGGGCATGTGAATCAAATATTTTCATTTAACTTTTACACCAGGTGGAACATCCTTTTCAGGAATTATTAAAACTGGTTTATTGTTGAAATCTGCTGCAAGGAGCATCCCTTCTGATAAAACTCCTTTAATTTTTTTTGGTTCAAGATTTAAAATGACAGTGATTTTTTTACCAATAAGTTCATTTATTTCATAAGAATCTCCTATTCCAGCAACAATTGTTCTTTCAAAATTACCAAAACTAACCGTAATTTTTAAAAGTTTATCAGTTCCTAAAATCTTTTCTACACTTTTTATTTCTCCAATTCTTATATCAATTTTATTAAAATCTTCAATTTTAATTAATTCTTCCCTTTTCTCAATTTTTATTTCTTCTGCCTTTTTAAATAAGATTTCTGGTTTACCTATTTCTTTGCCATCAATGAATGGATTTTTTATTGAGTTAATTTTTAAATCATCTTCTTTTAATATTTCAGAAATTTTTTTTGAAGAAAAAGGGATAAAAGGGAAAAATAAAACCCTCAATGCATTTATTATTCCAATTGAATAACTTAAAATACTACCTGCCTCTTCTTTATCTTTCTTTAATTTTTCCCATGGCTTTGCAAAATCTATATATCTATTAACTTCACTTGAAATAAAAAGGACTTGTTTCAATGCATCCTTAAATTTAAAACTTTCCATAAGTTCTATATATTTATTAATTCCCTTTTCAAAAGAATCAATTAATTTATTTTCAAGTTCTCCTCTTTCTTTTCTTTCAGGAATCCTTCCATTAAAATTCTTATGTATAAATGTTAATACTCTTTGTAAGAGGTTACCAAAATTATCGGCAAGATGTGTATTAACATTTTGAAGCCATTCTTTATATGAAAATTCAGAATCTTTTGTCTCAGGCAATATTAGAGATAGTCCAAACCTTAAATAATCGGCTGGATATTCTTTAATATAATCTTTTACCCATATAGCCATTCCTCTACTTGTTGACATCTTTCCACCTTCCATATTAAGATATTCATTTGCAGGGATATCATATGGTAATATATATTCACCTTGTGCGATAAGCATTGCAGGCCATATCAGTGCATGAAATACAATATTGTCTTTACCGATAAAATGAATCAATTTAGTGTTTTCATCCATCCAGTATTCTTTCCATAAATCTTTTTTACCAATTTTTTCTGCCCATTCTTTTGTTATTGATATGTATCCAATAGGTGCATCAAACCATACATACAAAACTTTATTTTTTGCTTCTTCAAGAGGAACAGGAACTCCCCATTCAAGGTCTCTTGTTATTGACCTTGCTCTTAATCCTTCCTTTATCCATGAAATTGCATAGTTTAAAACATTCTGTTTCCAGTAATTTTTTTCCTTTAACCAATTGTATAGTTTTTCTTGAAGTTTAGGAAGTAAAAAATAATAATGAAATGTTTTCTTTTTTATAGGTGTAGATGAACATATTTTACATTTTGGTTCTAAAAGTAAATTTGGGTCAAGCCATCTTCCACACACTTCACATTGGTCTCCCCTTGCACCAGAAGAATTACAATATGGACATATTCCTTCAACATATCTATCAGGTAAAAATCTATTGCAATTTTCACAATAAAGTCCTTCTTCTTCCCTTTTCTCTATATATCCCTTTTCATAAATTTTTAAAAAAAATTCTTGGGCGAGTTTATAGTGAATTTCTCTTGCAGTTCCACCAAAATATGTAAATTCAATAAAAAGTTTTTCAAAAGTTTCCTTAATATCTTTATGGTAAAAATCAACAAGTTCTCTTGGACTCATTTTATTTTTTTCTGCCTCAATTGTTATAGGGACACCATGTTCATCTGTTCCACATATATGGATTACATCTTTTCCCATTAAATATTTTTGAAATTTGAAATATATGTCTGCTGGTAAATAGCAACCTGCTAAATGTCCTAAATGAATACTTCCATTCGCATAGGGTAATGCACTTGTTACAAGGATTTTCATTTCTTTAAGAATATTGGTTTTTTATTCCCTTTTACGACTTCTCCATCAACAACACATTTATTATATTTACCCTTTAATTGAGGTAATTTAAACATTACATCAAGTAAAATTTCTTCAACTATACTTCTTAATCCCCTTGCCCCCATTTTTCTTTTTAATGCTTCTTCTGCAATTAAATCAAGTGCTTCCTCTTTAAATTCAAGTTCTATTCCTTCCATTTCAAATATTTTCTTATACTGTTTTAATATTGCATTTTTTGGTTCAATTAAAATTCTCTTTAATTCTTCTTTTGTAAGTTCCTTCAATGTTGCAATTATAGGGACTCTTCCAACAAATTCTGGTATCATTCCATATTTTATTAAATCTTCTGGTAAAATTTTCAATTCTTCCTCATTTTTTTCTTCTTCTTTAGCAAATCCAACTCTTTTTTTCTGAGCTCTTCTTTTCACAATTTCTTCAATCCCATCAAATGTTCCACCACATATAAATAAAATGTTTTTTGTTTCCATTTGAATATATGGTCCTTCGGGATGTTTTCTCCCACCATAAGGTGGAACATTTGCAACTGTTCCTTCAAGGATTCTTAAAAGTGCCTGTTGAACGCCTTCTCCTGAAACATCTCTTGTAATTGAAGGTGAATCACTTTTTCTTGAAAGTTTATCAACCTCATCAAGATAAACTATTCCTATTTCTGCTTTTTTTAAATCATAATTTGCTGCCTGCAATAATCTAAGTAATATATTTTCAACATCTTCTCCTACATATCCTGCTTCTGTAAGTGGAGTTGCGTCATAAAGAGCAATTGGAACATTTAGAATTTTTGAAAGGGTTTGAGCAATAAGAGTTTTACCTGTTCCTGTTGGTCCTATTAATAGGATATTACTTTTTTCAATTTCCACATCCGAATTTCTATTATAAAAAATCCTTTTGTAATGATTGTAAACAGCAACCGATATTATTTTTTTTGCCTCTTCCTGACCTATTACATATTCATCCAGTTCCTTTTTAATTTCTTTTGGTGAAGGTATTTTTTCAATATCAAAAAATGTTTTTTGAGGTGTTTTCTCTTCAAAAAGAAGGTCATGACACAATTTTATGCAATCTTCACATATACTTGCTTCAAGTCCTGTAAATATTCTTTTTACTTCTAACGAACTTCTTCCGCAGAAAGAACATTTTGGAATTCCTTTTGGGGTAGGATTTTTTGTCATTTTATTTCTTTTCTTGTTGTTATAACCTCATCAATCAAGCCATATTCTTTTGCTTCATATGGAGACATAAAGAAACTCCTATCTGTGTCCCTTTCTATTTTTTCAATTGGTTGTCCTGTATGTTTTGATAAAATTTGATTCAGCAATTTTCTAATATTCATTATTTCATCTGCATGTATTTTGATATCTATTGCCTGTCCCTGAACACCACCCATTGGTTGATGTATCATAATTCTTGAATGGGGTAGTGCATATCTTTTCCCTTTTTGTCCTGCACATAATAAAACAGCAGCCATTGATGCTGCCATTCCCATACATATCGTAACGACATCAGGTTTTATGTATTGCATTGTATCATAAATTGCAAGTCCTGATGTTACATATCCTCCAGGAGAATTTATGTAAAGATAAATATCCTTTTTAGGATCTTCTGCTTCAAGGAAAAGAAGTTGTGCTATTACAACATTCGCAACCTGATCATCAATTGGTGTCCCTATAAAAACTATTCTATCCTTTAAAAGTCTTGAATATATATCATACGCTCTTTCAATTCTACCTGTTTGTTCAATAACAATTGGAATATATTGATCCTTCATTCTATTATCACCTCCTGCTTAACCTGTGTTTTTAAAAATTCCATTGCTTTCCTTCTTAAAATATTTTTTTCAATAAGTCCTAATATTCCCCTTTTTTTAAGATTTGCTTTAAATCCAAGAAAGTCAGCATTATATTCCTTTGCCATTTTTTTAACCTCTTCATCAATTTCTTCCTGTGAAACCTTTGCTCCTATCTTTTCAGCCATCTTATCTAAAAGAAGCCTTGCCCTCACCCTTTCTCTTGCAACTTCTCTAAATTTTTGTCTAAATTCTTCTACATTTTCCTTTATCTTGTATTCATCTATCATTGCATCAATTTCATCTTCAATAAGTGATTCCGGGACATCAAATTCATTTATTTCTAAAAGCTTTCTTAAAATTTCATTTTCCATTTCTCTTTCAGAAATTTTTGATGCTTCTTCCTGCAATTCCATTTCTATTTTATTTTTAAATTCCTCCAAGGTTTCAAAATCAAAACTTTTTGCAAATTCGTCATCAATTTCGGGTAAAACTTTTCTCCTTACATCCATTATTTTTATTTTATAAATAAAATTTTTGTCATTTTCTTTTGAAACTATTTCAACACTTTCTCCCTTCTTTTTTCCTTTCAAATTCTCATAAAATATTTCTGTAACATTTTTGTTATCAAAAGTAAATCTCTCTTCTTTGTTTGATAAAACTAAATTGCCTTTTTCATCAAACACATTATATTTCACATAAACAAAATCTCCATCTTCAATTCCTTCATCTTTCGGATAAAATTCTGCAAGTGTTTCCTGATAAAAACGCAATCTTTCTTCAACATCTTGTGGTCCTATCCTTCTTATTTTTCTTTGAACCTTTAAATTTTGATAGCCAAAAACATCAAAATCAGGTATTATTTCAAATTCAACCTTAATGTTTAAATCTTCACCCTCTTTTATTTTTTCTTTTATATAAATAGGTGGTATCATTTTTATGTTTTCATTTTTTATTATTTCAAAAACCTTATCCTTTGTAATTTTTTCAATTGCATCATTTTCTATTTCATCCTTATATTTACCAATCACAACATCTAAGGGTGCTTTTCCCAATCTAAATCCTTTTATTTGGACAGTTTTTGCATATTCCATTGCTATTTCTTTTATTTTATTTTCCAACTCCTCCTTATTTATTTTAATAGATAATTCCTTTTTTGTTTCCATGTTTGAATTTATATGATAAATGATAAGGGATTAAAAAATCAATCCTTTTTCCCTTTTTTTCTTAAATAATCTTCTATTGCCGCCCTTATTCCTTCTTCAGCAAGGACAGAACAATGGTATTTAACAGGTGGTAAACCATCAAGTGCTTCAGTTACTTCTCTATTTGTTATTTTTAAGGCTTCTTCAAGAGTCTTCCCTTTAACCATTTCAGTTACCATTGAGGAAGTTGCTATCGCAGCAGCGCATCCAAATGTTTCAAATTTACAATCAACTATTTTATCATCTTCAACCTTTATGTAAATATACATAACATCACCACAAATTGGATTTCCTACCTTCCCAATTCCATCAGCATTTTCAATCCTACCCATATTTCTTGGGTTTCTAAAATGTTCAATAACTTTTTCACTATACATTTTAAATCACCTCCAGCATTTTTTCAAGTGGCTTTTTTGCCCTTTCTATTATTTTTTCATCAATAAATATTTCCTCTTTTTCATATAAAAGTGAATTATAAACATCTTCTAATCTTATCTTTTTCATATTATAACATATTTTTGGACTACCTGCTGAATAAAATTCTTTACCTTTTACTTCCCTTCTTAATCTTTGAATAAGTCCTTCTTCTGTTGCTATTAAAAATTTATTTTTATTTGAATTTTTTGCTATTCTTATCATTCCTGATGTTGAAGCAACTTCATCGGCAATATCAATAATTTCTGGATTACATTCAGGATGAACTAAAAGATAAGCATCAGGATGAATTTCTTTTGCTCTTTTCACTTCCTCATAATTGAACCTTTTGTGAACATAACAAAATCCATTAAATGGTATTATTTTCTTATCAGTGAATCTTGAAACATAATTTGCAAGATTTTCATCAGGTAAAAATATTATCTTTTTTGAATTTATTGATTTAACAACTTTTAATGCATTTGAAGAAGTGCAGCATATATCTGATAATGCCTTAACATCAGCATTTGTATTAACATAGGATACAACTATTGCATCAGGATTTTCCTCTTTTAATTTTAACACATCTTCAGGACTAACCATATCTGCCATTGGGCATCTTGCAGAAATATTTGGAGTTAAAACTTTTTTATCAGGATTTAATATTTTTGCCATTTCAACCATAAATATTACTCCACAAAATACAATTATTTTTGAATCAACTTCCCTTGCCTTCCTTGCAAGTTCAAAAGAATCACCAACGAAGTCAGCAACCTCTTGAATTTCTGGAATTTGATAATTATGGGCAAGTATAACTGCTTTTTTCTCTTTTTTAAGTTTTAAAATTTCTTCCTTCATTTTTTCTCCCAGAATGGAGACATTTGCCTCAATTTATTTATAACTTTTGGTAAAACTTCTTTTACCCTTTCAACCTCACTTTCTTCATTGAATTTTCCAAAACTAAATCTTATGTTTCCGTGTGCAATTTCATGGGGAATACCCATTGCAAGTAAAACATGAGATGGTTCTAAAGAACCAGATGTGCATGCAGAACCTGATGATACACAAATTCCTTCAAAGTCAAGATTTAAGAGTATGCTTTCACCTTCAATATATTTAAAACAAACAGAAGAAATATTATAAAGTTTTTTTAAAGGATGTCCTAAAATCAAAACTTCAGGTATATTTTCTTTTATAAAATTTTCTAAATCATCTCTTAATTTTTTAATTTTTTCCTTATCCTTTTCCATTTCTTCTTTTCTTATTTCACATATTTTACCAAATCCAATTATTCCAGCAACATTTTCAGTCCCCCCTCTTCTTTTCTTTTCCTGCAATCCTCCATGAATAAGGTTTTCAAGTAAAATTCCTTTTCTTACATATAAAGCACCAATTCCTTTTGGACCATGAAATTTATGTGCTGAAAATGAAAGCATATCAACTCCAAGTTCCTTCACATCTACTTTTTCCCATCCTACCATCATTACTCCATCTGTGTGAAATGGGATTCCTTTTTCTTTTGCAATTCTTGCTATTTCCCTTATATCCTGGATAGTTCCAACTTCATTGTTTGCAAAAATTATACTTATTAAAATTGTATCATTTCTAATTGCCTTTCTCACATCATCAGGGTCAACAATTCCATATTCATCTACATCAACATAGGTTACTTCAAAACCTTTCTTTTCAAGATATTTAATTGTGTCTAAAACAGAAAGATGTTCTATCTTTGAAGTTATTATATGTCCCTTCCCTTTTTTAAAAGCAATCCCTTTTATTGCAAGATTGTTTGCCTCTGTTCCTCCTGATGTAAATATTATTTCTTCTGGTAAGGCATTTATAAAATCAGCAATTTTTTTCCTGGCATTTTCAACATGTTTTCTTATTTCGTTTCCTGAAAGATAAATGGAAGAAGGATTGTAAAACTTTTCTACAAAAAAAGGAATCATTTCATTTAAAACCCTCTCATCCAGAGGGGTTGTTGCTGTATTATCCAAATATATTTTTTTCATTTTTTAAATTATCTCCCCAATTTTTTTTGACTTTAAAAATTTTTTTATCTCAAAATTTAAATTTTTCCATATCCCTCTCATATAACAATTTTTAAAAATTACACAATTTTTTTTCTTATCACAAGGTGCTACATCAAGAGGGGCATTAAGGGCATCAAAAATGTCAAAAAGGCTAACCTCTTTTAAATTTTTATTTAAAAAATAGCCACCATTTCTTCCCTTTATGCTTTTCACTATTTTTCTTTCTTCAAGATAAGGCATTATTTGCTTTAAATATCTTTCAGAAATATTATTCCTTTTTGCAATTTCCTTTAAACTTAATGGCATTTTATTATCTTCCTTTTTCAATTCTTCAAGAACCTTTATTATGTAATCTATCTTTTTTGGCACCTTTATCATAATAGTTAGTATTTAACTAACCAATTTAAGTTATATATAATAATGTTTTTTCATTAAAAAGGCAAGTTTAAAAACTTTCCCCCTTTCCTTTATAATAAATTTTTTAAATGGAGAATTTATATGAAAGAAATAATTGAAAAAGGTCTTTCTTATATAGATGGAGATTTTGGCTGGATAACTTATGAGATGACTGAAATTACAAACATAATTTGTTTTGGTGAAGATGTTGAAATTTCCCATTCAAAAAGATATGGAGGGAATGTAAGGGTTTATAAAAATGGAAATTTTGGTTTTGTGGCATTTACAAATCCTTCTGATGTGATTCCATCTGCAAAAAAGGCATCAATTTTAGCAAAACTTGAAAAAAAGGGAGAAATAAATTTGAAAAATTTAAAAGTAATAAAGGATAAATTTTCTCCTGATTTAAAAAATGATCCAAGAAAAATTCCAATTTCTGAAAAGATTGAAATTATAAAAAATTATAATAAAATCTTTCTTGATTCAAAAGATAGAATAAGAAATGCGTTTATAAGATATAATGAAACTGAAACCAAAAAGATTATTTTAAGAACTGATGGAACACATATAGAAGAAGAAAGGGTTTATACAGGAATAGGATTTTCCGCATTTGCATTTGATGGCTTTAGGGTTCAGCCATTTACAAAAACTTTTGGTGACCAAAGGGGTTTTGATACCATTTTAAATAGAGAAAAAGATATTGAAGAAGCAATTTCAAATGCCTTTTTACTTTTAAAAAGTGAAAAGGTTGAAGGAGGTATTTATACAGTAATTCTTGATTCTGAAATTGCAGGAGTTTTTATTCATGAAGCATTTGGACATTTATCAGAAGCAGATCATCTCCATAAAAATGAAAAATTAAAGGAAATGATGAAAATAGGGAAAAGAGTTGGAAGTGAAATTCTTAATGTTGTTGATAATGGAACCCTTTATCATGAAAGGGGATTTTACAAATATGATGATGAAGGCACCCCTTCTTCAAAAACCTATTTAATTAAAAATGGTGTTTTAAATTCAAGATTACATTCAATATATACTGCTTCAATTATGGATGAAGAACCGACAGGAAATGCAAGGGCAATTAATTATAAATTTCCACCAATTGTAAGAATGAGTTGCACTTATATAGAACCAGGAGAAAAAAGTTTTGAGGAGGTTCTTAATGAAATTAAATATGGTCTTTATGTAAAGGGTTCAATTGGAGGACAGACAGAAATGGAAATGTTTACTTTCAGTGCACAGATGGCTTATTTAATTGAAAATGGGAAAGTAAAAAAGCCGTTAAGGGATGTTATTTTAACAGGGAATGTTTTTGAGACCCTTAAAAACATTGATGCAGTTTGTAATGACTTAAAAATTCATGGTGGTTTAGGTGGTTGCGGAAAAAATGGGCAATTTCCATTACCTGTTTCACATGGCTCACCTCATATAAGAATTAAAAATGTTTTAATAGGAGGTAAATGATGGAAAAAATTTTGAAAGAAATTGAAAAAAGAAAAATTGAAAAATATGATATATTCTATGAAAAGAGAATAGAAAACGAGATAAAATTTGAGCAGAATGAACCACAAGAGTTTATTGAGAGAAGGGAAGAAGGTTATGGATTAAGGATTATAAAGGATGGGAAAAGGGGTTTTATTTCCTTTAATCTTTTAGAAAATCCAGAAGAAATTCTTGAAAGGGCAATTGAATCCTTAATCTATGGTAAAGAAATAGAACCAGATTTTCCTTCTGAAAAAGTTGAAAATAAATTGAAAATATTTTATGATTTGGAATGGGAAGAAAAGGATAGGATTGAAATAGGTAAAGAAATGATAGATAAAATTTCTTCAAAATATAAAGATTTAAGGGTGAATGCAAACTTTTCAAAGAAATATATAGAGAAAAAAATTTTAAATTCAAATGGATTTGAAGGAGAATTTAAAAAAAGCATATTTTCCTATTATATTTATGTATTTGGTCTTATGCGAACAGGTATAGTTTTTGCACCTGATATGGAAGCAAATTTAAAACCAGAATTTGATTTTAATAAAATTTTAGAAAACATATTATTCTTGCTTGAAAAATGCGAAGTAGAAGAAAAAATTAAAAGTGGAAGATTTCCAGTTATTTTTTCCCCAACTTCCTTAGGTTTTTTTGCTCAGGCAATAATTCAAGGAATTGATGGTAAAAATTTTGAAAAAGGGATAACCCCTCTTAAAGATAAAAAAGGAGAAAAAATTTTATCGGATAAAATAACAATTTTAAATGACCCTGAAAGAGAAGACCTCATAGGTAGTGTTCCTTTTGATGATGAAGGAGTAAAAGTGGAAAAATTTAAGTTTATTGAAAAGGGAATATTAAAGGATTTTCTCGTTGACCTTGAAACTTCAAAAAGAATAAATGTGAAACCAAAGGGGAATGGATTTAGAACTTCTTTTGAAAATTTACCAATTCGTTCCTTTAGCAATTTCATAATTGAAAGTGGAGAAAAAAAACTTGAAGAAATTATAAAAGAAATCCCTTATGGTTTAATTGTTTATGAGACAATTGGTGCTGGTCAATCAAATACTCTTGCAGGTGAATATTCCTTTAATGCTTCTGTTGCCTTTTTGATTTCAAATGGTGAAATTAAAGGAAGGGTAAAAGATGTTATGATTTCAGGAAATATTTATGAGGATTTTAAAAAGATTATGTCAATATCAAAGGAAACAAAAAAAATTTATGATTATGAATTACCTTATATATGTATTTCTGATATTAAAATAGATAAAAAATGATTACCTTGTTATAATTTTATCTAAAAGGTATTTAAAAATATATTTTATTGCCTCTTTCGTTCTCATTACCTTTTTCATTTCAAATTTTGGAAGATAAAGACCAAGCAAAATCCTGAAAACAAAGGAAAGGAAAAACGTAAATTTAATTCCGACTTCCTCATTTGGAAAGATTTTAACAATATATCCACCAAGGTTATTTCCAAAAAATCCAAAGATTCCACTGAAACTTGTAAATAAGACCTGGTATAAAGGATTTTTAATAAGCATTAAAGTTATATAAGAATGTGCCAAATTTATTCCTGCCCATCCTATTGTTCCAAAAAATCCATCAATATAAATAAAATACCACATCCATGAAGGTCTTATTATCCATATAATTGGAATTGCACTTACATAAAACAAATTTATTTTTAAAGTTGTTCTTGGAGAAAGTTTATCAATAAATTTTCCCCAGAAGGGCTGAAATATTGTGCTTCCAATCCCCATACTTACCATCCATAATCCAAGTTCTAAGTTTGTAAGATGCATATATTTAACAGCATAATATCCAAACATTGGAGCAGTAATTCCGAGCAAAAAATTAAATAAAATCAAATAAATTAAAAAATTTTTAAAACCTCTATCGGAAAATGCCTCCTTTAAATAATTTTTTATATCATATTTACCTTCAATTGGAATTTCATCCTGAAAAAGATAAAGGGTAAAAGAAATTAAAGATAATAAAAATAATGTTATAAAGAGTGCTTTAAAACCAATTTTTTCAAATATTATCGCAATGATAAAAAAAGATATTGTTTGAGTAAAAGTTATAACACCAAGTCTTAATCCAAGATATTCCCCTTTTTTCTCTTTATATCTTTTTAACAAATTTGAAAACCAGTAAGCCCATGCAGTTGCAGAAACATTTAAAAATATTCCTGAAAAAAATACTACTATAAGCAAAATCTTTATTTTCCAGAATTTTTCAAATAAAAATAATATCCATATTCCCCTTGAAAAAAAACCTGCTATTCCTGCGAGCATCATTGGTTTTCTATAAAAAAATAAGAGGATAACAGAAAGAAAGGAAAAAATAATGGATATATTAAAGAGTGAACTCATAAAAGCAACATGATGAGCAAATGCCCCTATTTTTGTAGCAAACGCAGTAATATAAACACCATTTGCAATACTGAAATGAATACCCGAAATTATCCCTTCAAAAAGAGAAATTTTTAAATTTTTTTCTACATTCATTTTAAAAATTAGAATTTTATTATAACAAAAATTTTTATAATAATTAAAACTCAATATAATTGACTTTTATCTTTTAAAAATATTATAATTAGTATTCCTAATTTTTAAAAATGGTTTACGATTTTGCTATTTTAGGTGGAGGTATAATAGGAACTACTTTGGCTTATAGAATCAAAAAATTTTTTCCGGATTCAAAAATAATTTTAATAGAAAAGGAAAAAGAATTAGCCTTTCATCAGACAGGTCATAATAGTGGTGTTATTCATTCAGGAATATTTTATCCTTCTAATTCTTTAAAAGCAAAATTGGCAATTCGTGGTTCTTTTTTAATGAAAGAATTTTGTAAAAATTACGGAATCCCTTTAAAAATTTTAGGTAAATTAATAATTGCAAATTCCGAAAAGGAATTATCCATTTTAAAAATTATATATGAAAGGGGGTTAAAAAATGGTTTAAAAGGGTTAAGAGTAATTGGAAAGGAGGAAATTAAGGAAATTGAGCCAAATATTAATGCAATAAAAGCAATATATGTTCCAGAGATAGGTGTTACAGATTTTAAAAAAGTTGTAGAAAAGGTTGCTTCTTTATTTAGAAATTTAGGGGGCGAAATTGCTTTTTCTACTTTGTTACGAGGTATAAAAAGAGAAAAAAATTATATAATTCTTGAAACTAACAGAGGGGATATTAAAACATTTTTTCTTGTAACATGTGCAGGATTACATTCTGATAGGGTTGCGAAAATGAGTGAGAAAAATATATTTTTTAAAATAGTTCCTTTTAGAGGAGAATATTATAAAACAAATAAAAAAGAAATCGTTCAACACCTTATATATCCGGTTCCAAATTTAAGATACCCTTTTCTTGGAGTTCATATAACTAAAAATTTAAATGGAGAAATTGAAATTGGTCCTAATGCTTTTCTTTCTTTTTCAAGGGAGGGTTATAAATGGCATCAATTTAATTTTAAAGATTTGTTTGAAGTTTTCAATTATTCTGGTTTTTGGAGATTGGCAGGAAAAAATTGGATAATAGGCGCGAAAGAATTTTTAAGAACAATAAGTAAAAAAATTTTCTTAGAAGAGGTGAATAAAATTTTACCGGGTATAAAAATGGAAGATATTGAAAAAGGGAAAAGTGGAATAAGAGCACAATGTGTTTCTATTGATGGGAAATTAATTGATGATTTTTTGTTTATAATTTCAAAAAATATAATTCATGTATGTAATGCTCCCTCTCCTGCCGCAACTGCGTCATTTGCAATCAGTGAAAAAATATTTGAAATAGTTAAAAAGAATTTAAATCTAAAATGAAGGGAGAATTTGCTCTTATATTAGGCTCTTCCAGTGGTTTTGGTAAAGCAACTTCTCTTTATCTTGCAGAAAAGGGATTCAATATATTTGGGGTGCATCTTGATAGAAAAAGTGCAATACCTCAAATTGAAGATTTAATAAAGGAAATTAAGTCAAAAGGTGTATTTGTAAAATTTTTTAATGTGAATGCAGCAGACCATGATAAAAGAAAAGAGGTGATAAAAGAAATTGCTGATTATCTTAAAAAGGAAAATAAGTATTTAAGAATTGTTTTACATTCACTTGCTTTTGGAACTTTAAAACCTTATATTGGTGAAGATAGAATAACACCTCAGAATATGGAAATGACCGTTGAGGTTATGGGTCATTCATTAGTTTGGTGGGTTATAGAACTTTTTGAAAATAAACTTTTAGGTAATGGTTCAAGGATTTTTGCAATGACGAGTATGGGTTCTCAGAGGGTTTGGAAAAATTATGGTCCTATCTCGGCTGCAAAAGCAGTTCTTGAATCTCATGTAAGACAGCTTGCTTATGAACTTGCAAAGTTTGGAATAACTGTTAATGCTATTCAGGCTGGCATAACCGATACACCTGCTCTTAGAAAAATACCAAATTATGAGAAAATGATTGAATTTGCTCAAAATTTCAATCCTTCAGGTAGAATTACTAAACCGATAGATGTTGCTAAAGCAATATATGCTCTTTCTTTACCTGAAACTCAATGGATAACAGGAAATATAATTAGAGTAGATGGAGGAGAAGCCCTTGTTGGTTGATTTCTTTTTTTTACTTTATACCTATATACTTTAAAATGGAGGTGAAATTATGTTTGGATTAGGTTGGCAAGAACTTCTTATAATTTTATTAATTATATTACTTCTTTTTGGTGCTTCAAGATTACCAGAAATAGCAAAAGGACTTGGTAAAAGTATTGGTGCTTTTAAAAAAGGATTAAAGGAATCAGAAGAAGAAATTAAAAAGATTGTTGAAGATGAAAAAAAGGAGGATGTATGAATTGCATTACAAGAAGGGAGTTTTTAAAAAGGTCTATATTTTTAATGAGTTTATCTTTTCTATCAAATAAACTATTCAGTTTTGAAAAAGAAATGGAAAAAGAACTTTCAACTGAAATTCCTTATTCTCCTGAGGAGGATGTCTTAATTCCTTCAACCTGCGCAATGTGTGTAAATTTCTGCGGAATCAGGGTAAGAAGGGTAGATGGAGTAATAAGGGCAATTTACGGAAATCCTGAAAGCCCTTATAATAAAGGACATTTATGTCCAAAGGGACAAGCAGGAATCTTCCATACCTACAATCCCTATAGGATAAAAGCTCCTTTGAAAAGAACAAATCCGAAAAAGGGAATAAATGAAGACCCATTGTGGAAGGAAATTACATGGGAAGAAGCCTTTGAAGAAATTGTAAGTAAATTAAAGGAAGTAAAAGAAAAGGACCCAAGAGGACTTTCCTTCCACTGGTCCCATGGAAAGTATCTCTTAGGAGACCAATATACAAAAGCCTTCTGCAAAGCGTTTGGAACCCCAAATGGAATTCATAGAACCACTGTTTGTGAAGCAGCAAGACATGTAGCGGATGAAATTACATGGGGATATCATGGTATTCTTCCAGACCTTGATTATACCAAATACTTTATAAACATGGGAGCAAATTTTGCAGAAGCAGAACAGTGGGCAAGATGGCTTGATAGGACCTTAATGAGAAGAATATACGATGAAAAGGATTTGAAAATGGTTGTTGTTGAACCGAGATTATCCAATTCAGCAGCAAAGGCAAATGAATGGGTTCCCATAAGACCTGGAAAGGATGTTCTATTTCTTCTTGCAATGGCAAAGGAACTTATTAAAAATAACTTTATAGATAGAGAATTTTTAATAAATTATACAAATGCTCCATTTCTTGTTGGAGGGGATCAAAAAGTTCTAAAGGATGAAAAGGGAAATCCGCTTGTATGGGATGAGATTAAGAATAAAGCCCTTCCTTATGATGAAGCAGAAAAAATCTCCCTTGATAAAGAAGTTATAATTGATGGGAAAAAATATAAAACTTCCTTTAATTTATTTAAAGATTATGTTCTTTCTTTAAGGGAAAAAGAGATAGAAGAAGAAACAGGAATTCCCTATGAAACAATCAAAAAAATTGCCTTGGAATTTGGTAAAAATGCAAGAATAGGTGAATTTATTGAAATTGAAGGACAGAAACTAAGATATAGACCTGTTGCAATTTATACTTTTCGAGGAATGATTGCCAATGAAAACGGTGCGCAGGCTTGGAGATTGGGTCTTATTTTAAATATGCTTGTTGGTTCAATAAATGCAGTTGGAGGTCTTTTAATCCATAAGGCAGATCCTGAGCATAAAAATAGAAAGCCATCAAAATGTGAGTATCCCCCTTCAAGGGTTGACTTACAGGAAAGTGTTTTCTTCCCCTATGCAACTCATAATGTTGCCCAGCAATGTGCATATACCTATCAAAATCCTGAAAAATATGGACTCCCCTATAAGCCTCAAATGGCAATATTTTATGCAACAAACCGAATTCTTTCTACATCAGAAATTGAAAAGCAATTTGAAGGTTATAAAAATTTATATTCGGTCAATATAAATATTGTCCTTGATGAAACATCCCAATTTGCAGATATTGTATTGCCTGATAAAACCTATCTTGAAGATTTTCATTTTTCTCCAACAAGATGGACACCTGATTCTGAACATAAGGCAATAAGACAGGAAATTGTTAATGCCTATAATATTCCTTATGGAATTTTTGAAATTCTATGGGAACTTGCAAAGAGATTGGGTATTCTGGATAAATACATTGAAGAATTGAATAAAGAATGGAAACTGAAGGAGAAAAAATTTGAAGTAGGGAAAGATTATACATCAAAAGAAGCAACTGCTATTATATGGGAGGATACAACTGGCAAACCATTTGAATATGCCCTAAAACATGGTCTTTTAGCAAAAACTTTAGATGTTAAGAAAAGGTATTTGGAAGACCTTTCAAAATTTGAAGGCAAAGGAAAACCAAAAATAAATTTCTATGCTGAGCAACTTGTTTTTACAAAAGAAAAGGTTTTTGAAATAATGGATAAAAATGAAAATGTTAAAAAAGTATTTATGGAATGGTTTGAAGAAGATGAAAATAATATTAAAAAAATTCTTGAAATAAAATTTTCTCCCTTACCTTTAAAAGAGCATTCTTTTCCAACTCCCCATAAAAAAAGAGATAGTAAAGAGTATCCCTTTTATTTAATTACTTACAAAAGAATGTATAGAAATCAGACTGATGCCCATGCTTTAAATCCAGTTTTAAATGAAGTGGCAAAGGATTCTTCTTCAAACTTTGTCCTTATAAACTCAAAAATTGCAAAAAAAATGGGAATAAAGGATGGAGATGAAGTTTATGTGGAAAGTAAAATAGGTAAGGTTAAAGGGAAAGCAAAATTAACAGAAGGTATAAGACCAGATACAGTTGCTATAAGTTATCATTATGGAAGATTTGCAAAGAGTTTTCCTGAATATGCTAAAAAAGGCGTCCTTCCTAATTTTATAATTGAATATCATCCCGATATAATTTCGGGTGAAGATTCCTTTAATGATACAAAAGTTAAAATTTATAAGGCATAAAAGGAGGATTAAAAATGGCAAGATATGGGCTTGTTATTGATTTAAGAAAATGTATAGGGTGCTCAAGTTGTGTAGCAGCATGTAAACTTGAGAATATGGTTCAAAAGGGAAACTGGTGGAACTATGTGATAGAATATGAGGAGGGAGAATATCCAAATGTAAAGAGAATTTTTGTTCCAATGAATTGTATGCACTGTGAAAACCCTCCTTGTATGAAGGCATGTCCTGAAAAAGCCATCTATAAAAATGATTACGGGGTTGTTCTTATAGATTATAGCAAATGTAAGGGAAGAAGATACTGTATTGCTGCATGCCCCTATGGTGTTATCCATTATATAAGTAAAGAAAAAACTTTTTATGATAATCATGAAACTCCATATGAAAAATTACCTATTAAAGCAAAACACCCCTTACACAGAAAAAAAGCAGGAATCGTTGAAAAATGCACTTTGTGCTGGCACAGAATAGAAGGGGCTTTAAAGGAAAATAAAAAACCTGGAAGTGATTATGATTCAACCCCTGCATGTGTTCCTGTTTGTCCTGCAGGTGCAAGGTATTTTGGAGACCTTGACGACCCAGATTCAACAGTATCAAAATTAATAAGAGAATATAAGGCAAAAAGATTAAAAGAGGAATTTGGAACAAAGCCACAGGTTTATTACATTTTTTAGGAGGTGAAGAATGAAAAATTTAAAAAGTTTAATTTTTTTACTTCCCGTAATAATTTTTTCTGGAACAGATGTAAAAAAAGTGGCAAAAGATATAAAAGAAGGGAAAATTGATGTGGGAGAGGAATATGGAATGGAAATTGGACAGAGATATCATAAAATCCATTCAGAAATCTTAGGCATTGATTGTGAAAAATGCCATATTGAAAAATATGAAGAGAATTATCTTTATCAGAGAAAATACAAACTTCCTGAAGGGGATGAACCGGGTGTTGTAAAAAGGGAAGTATGTATAAAATGCCACAAATTAAAAGGTCCTGCTTCTTTAAAGCTTTACAATATAAAATGAAAGAAGCTCAGAAAGAGGCAGAAGAAAGGAGCAAATCCCTTTATCTTTTATCCTACTTTTTCCTTGAAAGACCAAAAAATTTTATTGATAAAATTAAAGATAATGATTTTGTAAAATTTTTAAAAAAATTTGAATATTTTGATGAATTTTATAAAGAAATAGAAAAAATGAGAGAGGATGAACTTTTAGACATTCTAACAGTTGATTTCACAAAATTAATGAGAGGAATTAAAGAAGGTTATTCTCCACTCCCGCCTTATGAATCTCTATGGAGGGGAAAAAATCTTATAGATTATGAAGAAATTTTGGAATTTTATAGAAAAGCAAATGTTGGAATGGATTTAAAGAATGAATTACCCGACCATATTGGAATAGAATTAAAATTTCTTTCAATTCTTGCCTATAAAGAAAAAGAGTATTTAGAGAAAAGGGATTATAAAGGGGCGGAAAAATTTTTAAATTATCAAAAAAAATTTTTAGAAGAACATATTTTAAGATGGGTTCCAGATTTTTTAAAAATTATGGAAGAAAAGGCAATAACAAAATTTTATAAGGGGCTCTCCACCTTAACAAGAAAAGTTATTTTTGAAATAAAAGAAAGGATTGAAGAGATAGAAGAAATTTATAAAAATAACAAAAAGGAGGTGTAAAATGCAAAACATAAAAAAAACAATTTTTCTTCTTTTATTCCTTACTTTGCCCCTTTTCTCTCAGGGTTCTATATCAGGTCTTATGTTTGGTGATTTCTATTATGTAATAAGCCATCATGATTCCTTAGTCGAAGGGAAAAATGGATTTTGGTTTAGAAGAATTTACTTCACTTATGATTACAAATTTACTGAAAATGTATTTACAAGGTTAAGATTTGAAATGAATAGTCCTGGTGATTTTAAAACTTCTGGTAAATTAATTCCTTATGTTAAGGATGCTTATATAGGTGCAAAATTTGGGAAAAATACAGGATATTTTGGTATTTCACCAACTCCTACCTGGGAATTTATTGAGAATTTTTGGGGATATAGGGCGGTAGAGAAAACACCTGGTGATTTATATAAGGCAGGAAGTTCAAGAGATTTTGGAATTGCTTTAAAGGGTGAAATTTTACCTTTTATTTCCTATCATTTTCTTTTTGGAAATGGTGAAGGAATAAAATCCGAGATAAATACTTATAAAAAAGAATACCTTTCAATTTTATTTAAAAAGGAGCCAATTTTCTTAGAAATTTATGCTGATTATGCTGATGGAAAGAAAAAGGAAGATACAAAAGTTTATCAGGTATTTCTTGGATTACCACTTGAAAAAATCATTTTTGGATTCCAGTATTACAATTATGATAAAGGACAGGGAGAAGGAAAGGATAGGATAAAAATTGATGTTTTTTCCTCATTTGTTAATTTAAATGTTTCTGAAAAAATAACATTCCTTTTAAGGGTTGATAGAATGGCTGACCCAAATCCTTTTATAAAAAATGTTGATTATATTCCTTTTTCAGAAAAAAATCCTTTCTATTTTGGTTTAATTGGGGTTGATTTCAAACCTTTAAAAGGAATAAGCATTATACCAAATTTTGAATTTGTAATTTATGAAAAATATAAAGAAAATGAAGCCCCAAAGAATACTTTAATCGGAAAATTGACCTTCTCCTATAATTGGAGATAAATGTTTCTTAAAGATAGATTTGGTAGAAGACATACATATTTAAGAATTTCTGTTACCGATAGATGCAATTTAAATTGCATTTACTGTGCTCCTTTTAGAAAATTTAATTTAAAACCAAGGGAAGAGATTCTTTCCCTTGAAGAGATTGAAAAAATTTTAAAAATTTTTGTTAAGCTTGGAATAAAAAAAGTAAGAATTACAGGTGGAGAGCCCCTTTTAAGAAAAGGAATCTTTGATTTACTTCAAAAAATTTCAAAAATAAAGGGGATAGAAAAAATTGGTATAACAACAAATGGAACCCTTCTTAAAAATTATATAGATAAACTTGAAAGGATAAATATTAAAAATTTAAATGTGAGTTTGGATACTTTAAATAAAAATAAGTTTGAAAAGATAACTCTGAGTGATAAGTTTTATGATGTTTTGGATGGGATAAATCTTGCCATTTTAAAGGGATTCAATTTAAAAATAAACACAGTTATAATGAAAGGAATAAATGATGATGAAATAATTAACTTTATTGATTTTTTTAGGGATAAACCTTTAACTTTAAGATTTATTGAATATATGCCCTTTGGAACAAAAGATGAATTTTTAAAATTCTTTTTACCTTATGAAAATATGGTTAAAATTATAAATGAAAAATATGTTTTAAAACCTGTTTTTAAAAATGATGGTGTTTCAAAGGATTATATAGTTGAAGGTTTTAAATTAAAAGTTGGTTTTATAACATCTATCTCTTCAAAATTTTGTGATAATTGTAACAGATTAAGGATAACTGCTGATGGTAAATTAAGAACCTGTCTTTTTGCCTTGAAAGAAATAGATTTAAAGGAATTTTTAAGAAATGGAAAGGATGAAAAAGAAATTAAAAAAATTATTCTAAATGCATTAAAGGAAAAGGAATATTCCCGTCCAGAAATTGAGGAATTTTTAAATAAAAATAAATATTTAATGAGGAATATAGGGGGATAATATGTTTGATATATCAAACAAAATAAAAACTTTGAGGACTGCTGAAGCAAGAGGAAAACTTTTTTTATCATCTGAAACCATTAATTTAATTAAAGAGGGTAAAGTCCCAAAAGGAAATCCGCTTGAAGTTGCAAAGGTTGCAGCAGTTTTAAGTGTTAAAAATGTAAGCAATATTATTCCTTATACCCATCATGTTCCAATAGAACATGTGGATGTTGATTTTGAATTTTTTGAAAATTTTATAGAAGTTAAAGTAAAGGTAAAAGCAATATATAAAACAGGGGTTGAAATGGAAGCACTTTTAGGAACCTCTATTGCCCTTCTTACTTTATACGATATGTTAAAAATGCTGGATGATAAAATGTATATTTCTGAAATAAAACTTGTTGAGAAAAAAGGAGGAAAAAAAGATTTTAAGGAAGAATTTGAAAGAAAACTTAAGGGTGCTGTAATAGTGATTTCAGATTCAGTTTTTTCAGGTAAAAAGGATGATTTATCAGGTAAATTAATTACGAGTAGATTAAAAAATGAAGGGATTGAGGTTGTTGATTACAAAATTATACCTGACGAAATTGATGAGATTATAAACAGTATAAAGTATTATGCCGACAATTTAAAGGTTGATTTAATTATAACAACAGGTGGAACAGGATTTTCTCCAAGAGATAATACACCTGAGGCAATGCTAAAAGTAATTGAAAAGGAAATACCAGGAATTCCTGAAGCAATTCGCTCTTATGGACAGGAAAGAACACCATATTCAATGCTTTCAAGAGCTAAAAGTGGAATAAGGGGTAGGACAATAATAATAAATTTGCCAGGTTCAAAAAGGGGGGTTCAAGAATCGCTTGATGCAATATTTCCAGGGCTTTTACATGGTTTTAAAATGCTATGGGGAGGAAAGCATAAAAATGATTGATTTTGAAAGAGCTCTTGAACTTATTCTTTTAAATGCAAAAACAATAGGTAAAGAATTTATTCCAGTTAAAGAGTCTTTATCTTATGTTTTGGCAGAAGATATTTTCGCAACTATTCCAAATCCACCCTATGATATGTCAGCAGTTGATGGATTTGCCTTAAAATCTTCTTTAACAGAAAAGGCATCCCCTTCAAATCCTTTAAGATTTAAAATTGTTAAAACCATTTATCCTGGTGATAAATTAAAATTAAAAATAGGTGGTTTTGAAGCAGTTAGAATAATGACAGGTGCACCTTTACCACCTTTTTTTGATTCAGTTATGATGAAAGAAGAGGTTCAAATTAAAGAAAATTTTATAGAAATTAAAAGACCAATTTTAAAAGGTGAAAACGTAAGGTTTAAAGGGGAGGAATTTAAAAAGGGTGATATTTTAATAAAAAAAGGGACCTTATTAAATGTCCCACATATAGGTTTACTTGCGACAATAGGAAAGAAAAAGATTAAGGTTTATAAAAAACCAAAAGTTTCAGTAATTGTTACGGGTAATGAACTTTTAGATATAAATGAAAAATTAAAGAAAAATAAAATTTATGATTCAAATTCCTATTTAATTTTTTCAGCCCTTAAAAGTATTTTTATAGAACCAGTTTTTATAAAAAGGGTAAAAGATGATATTATAAGTTTAAAAAAAGTATTTAATAGGGCTCTTAAAATTTCAGATATTATAATATGCTCTGGTGGTGTTGCAGCTAGTGAAAGTGATTTAGTTAAGGAAGTTTTTAAGATTTATAAGGTAAAGGAAATTTTCTGGAAAGTCGCAATAAAACCAGGAAAACCATTATATTTTGGAGTAAAAGGTAAAAAACTTATATTTGGATTACCTGGAAATCCTGTTGCAGTTCTTTTAACCTTTTATTTATTTGTAAGACCTGCAATTTTAAAAATTTCAGGGATAGAAGGAGATTTTGTTAAAAAAATAAAAGCAAAAATTTTAAAATCTTTAAAGAAAAAAATAGGAAGGACTGAATTCTTAAGGGGAATTTTAAAGGATTCAAATGGAGAATATGTGGTTTTACCCTGTGAAAAGCAGGAATCATATATGTTAACCGGAGTCACAAATGCCAATTCATTAATAATATTTCCTAAGGAAAAAGATTTTATAGGAGAAGGAGAATATGTGGAAGTAATTCCACTTGAATGGAGGAATTTATGAGGGGAAAAATTTATGCTCTCTCTATAAGTAAAAGAAAAGGTGTTCCAAAGAAAAATGTAGATGAGGTATTTTTAATTGAAAATTTTGGAATTGAAGGTGATATTCATGCAGGTTCTTACGAAAGGCAGGTAAGTTTACTTGCAATAGAAAGTATTGAAAAAATGAGAAGAAAAGGATTGATAAATTTAAGACCCGGTGCTTTTGCAGAAAATATTACAACACAAGGTATTGACCTTTTAAAACTTGAAATAGGTGATATTTTAAAGATAAATGATGTAGAACTTAAAATATCAAAAATAGGTAAAGAATGCCATACAAAATGTGCAATATTTTACAAAGTAGGGGATTGTGTTATGCCAAGGGAAGGTGTATTTGCAATTGTTTTAAAGGGAGGGAAAATAAGAAAAGGTGATGATATTATCGTTATTAAAAAAAATAAAATTTGATAAAAATGAATTATCAGGTGCTTTTGGAGATATGGGATTATCCCTTCCCCTTATTCTTGGTATGATTTTTTCCTCTAATTTAAATCCTACAAATGTATTCATAATTTTTGGTATTCTACTTATATTTTGTGGAATGTTTTATGGAATTCCAATACCAGTTCAACCGTTAAAGGTAGTCGGAATAATCACAATTACAAGGAAATTAAATTCAGAAGTTATTTATGGTGGAGGGCTTGCAATTGGTGTTTTAATGCTAATTTTTACTTTAACGAATATTTTAAAATTAATTTTCAAAATAATACCAAAAAATGTTATAAGAGGAATACAAATTGGTTTAGGAATAAACTTATTAATTACTTCTTTAAAGGAATTTATTTTTGCAGATGGATTTGAAGGATTAATTTTAACTCTATTTCTTCTTCCCTTAAATTTCTTTTTAATATTAAATAAAAAATATCCACCAGGGTTAATTCTAATTCTTATAGGTTTAATATATTCTTTAATTTTTAAATTAAATCCAAAAGAATTTTTTACCAATCTAAATTTGAATTTACCTTCCTTTAACAAATTGAATTTTGATATTTTAAATGGTCTTATAATTTTAGCATTTCCCCAATTACCCCTTTCAATTGGAAATTCAATATTTGCAACTTATCAGAGTTCTAAAGATTTATTTCCTGATAAAAAGATAACAGTAAATAAATTAGGATTTACTTATTCAATAATGAACATTATTTCTTCTTTTTTTGGAGGAATTCCTGTCTGTCATGGTGTTTCTGGTTTAATAGGTCATTTTACTTTTGGAGCAAGAACAGGTGGTGCTACTTTTATCTATGGGATTTTTTTAATCCTAATTGGATTATTTATTTCAAATAAATATATAATTTTAAAAATATTTCCATTACCAATTCTTGGTGTCATCCTTTTTATAGAATCAATTATGCTTATTTATTTATCAAAAGATATAACAAAAAATAAATTTGATTTTTTCATTGCAACTTTAATAAGCTTTTTAATAGTGATTTCAAATTATGGATACCTTTTAGGAATTTTAATCGGAGTGCTTCTAAATTATTTAATAAAAAAGTTTTATGTTAAAAACGAGTGAGATACAAGGTGTAATTCTTGCAGGTGGTAAAAGTAAAAGGATAGGTAAAAATAAAGCATTTTTAACTTTAAACGGAAAATTTTTTATTATACATTCTTTGGAAAAACTTAAAGAAATTTTTAATGATGTGATAATCATTTCTGATGAAGTAGATAAATTTTCTTTTTTAGGGGTAAAAGTTTTTCCTGATATTATTAAAGATGCAGGACCCTTAGGAGGGATATACACTGCTTTAATGAATATTGAAAAAGATTATGCCTTTATAGTTCCATGTGATATGCCATTATTAAGAGTTTCTGTAATAAAAGAAATTATAAAGCATGCCTCAAAAAACAAAATAGTAATAGGTTTTTCAGAAAATGAAATTTATCCTCTTCTTGGAATATACCCAAAAAAATTTAAAAATGACTTAAAAAATTATATTTTGAAAGGGGGAAGAAAGGTTATGGAATTTATAGAAAGTTTCAAAATGGTAAAGAAGGTTGATTTGAGTAAATTTAAAGAATATTTAATAAATGTCAATACCCCTTCTGATTATAAATTAATTGAGAAGAAATTTTTTTCTACTTTATAATATACTATTGATGGAAAAAATAGTTGATAAAATTAAAATTTGTATTCAATGTGGAACTTGTTCTTCTTCCTGTCCCCTTAATTTTGCAATGGACATTCCGATGCGTAAACTAATTGGTTTAATTAAAGCAGGTTATATAAAAAAGGTGCTCAAATCTAAAACCTTCTGGTTATGCCTTTCCTGCTATTTTTGTAAAATTCGCTGTCCTAAAAACATTGACTTACCTGAAGTTATGTATAATCTACATGAAATTTGTTTAAAGGAAAATATACTTCCTGAAAATGAAATTACCTTACAAATTTACAAGGCATTTATGAAGGTAGTAAACAATTTTGGTCGCAATTTTGAACCTTTAATGCTTTTCTTCTCTTTGTATAAGTTTCCTAAAAAACTTTTAAAATTTCTTCCCTTAGGAATATTTTTTCTTAAAGCAAAAAGGATTCACCTATTCCCATATAAAATTAAGAATTCAGACAGTTTAAAAAATCTTTTAAAAGAAGCAGATTTAATTGAAATATGAAATATACATACTATCCTGGATGCAGTTTAAAATCTACAGAAATTGGCTATGAAAATTCTTTGAGAGCAAGTTCCGAAATTTTAGGAATTGAATTAAAAGAACTGCCTGAATGGAATTGTTGTGGAGCAACCATTTTTCCAAAGTTAAATTACAAATCTTATCTTTTACTCTCTACTCGCAATTTAGCCCTTGCAGAAAGTTATGGAGAAGACCTTGTTACTGCTTGCAATGGTTGTTTAACTGCTCTTAACAAGGTCAATTTTTATTTACAGAATAACAGGGATATTTTAGAAAAAATAAACGGAGTTCTTGGTAAATCAGGATTGAACTATCAGGGTAAAATAAAGATAAGGCATTTTTTAGAAGTTCTTGTTAAAGACATTGGGAAAAAAATTATAGGGGAAAAAATTAAAAAAGGAATTCATGGAATCAAAGTTGCAAGTTATTATGGATGTCAATATTCAAGACCATTTGGTCCTGAACATCCTGAAAATCCCCAATATTTAGAAAATCTACTTGAAATTTTAGGAGCAGAGATTGTTGATTTTTCTCATAAAACAAATTGCTGTGGTGGAATACTCACCATTTCTGAAGAAAGTTGTCTGAAATTGATTAAAGATATATTAGAAGAAGCGGAGAATTCTAAGGTAGATTGTATTGTTACAATTTGTCCCCTTTGCGAGATAAACTTACAACTATACCAAAAGAGAATAAAGATTTTTATACCAGTTGTTTATTTTACACAACTTTTAGGTTATTCCTTAGGAATAGAAATTTCTAAATTAGGGAAAGAAATTTTTTCTTTAAAGAAATTATTGAAATGAAAACAAAAGAGAGAATCGGGGTTTTTATCTGTCATTGTGGAACAAATATTGCAGGTAAAATAGATATAAAAAATTTAATTCAAAAAAATTCTGGCAAAGAAAACTTATTTTTCTTTGATTACCCATATTTCTGTTCTCAGTTAGGTCAAGCCTTCATTAAGGAAAAGATTAATCAACTTAATTTAACACGAATAGTTGTTGCTGCTTGTTCACCATCTTTGCATGAAAAGACATTTCAAAAAGTTGCGCAAGAGGCAGGAATAAATCCCTATTTAATATCATGTGCGAATATAAGGGAACAATGTTCATGGGTAACTCTTGATAAGGAAAAGGCAACCGAAAAAGCAGAGAAAATTATTTTTTCTCATATAAATAGAGTTATGTATCAACAACCACTTTTTGTTAAAGAAGTGGAAATTGTTCCAAGGGTCTTAATTATTGGTGGTGGTATTGCTGGAATTGAAGCAGCACTAAAAATTGCAAATGCAGGAAAAGAAGTTTATCTTGTTGAAAAAGAACCTTCTATTGGAGGGCATATGGCTAAATTGGATAAAACATTTCCAACATTAGATTGTGCTTCCTGTATTCTTACTCCAAAAATGGCTCAAGTAAGGGAGAATAAAAATATTAAATTGCTTACATATAGTGAAGTTGAAGAAGTTTCAGGTTTTGTGGGAAATTTTAATGTAAAGATTAGGAAAAAAGCACGCTCTGTAAATTTACTTAAATGCACTGGTTGTGGTAGTTGTATTGAAAAATGCCCAGTTAAAGTAGATTCTGAATTTGATATGGGATTATCTAAAAGAAAAGCAATATACATTCCTTTTCCACAGGCAGTTCCTAATGCTCCTGTGATAGACCGTGAAAATTGCCTTTGGTTTACAAAAAATAAATGTGGGGTATGTAAAAAAATCTGCCCATTTTCTGCGATAGATTATGATATGGAAGACGAAATAACTCTGGAGAAATTCGGAGCAATAATTGTTGCAATTGGATTTTCACTTTTTAACCCAGAACTGATTTATCAATATGGGTATAAAAGATTCCCAAATGTTTTTACTTCCTTAGAAATAGAAAGATTACTTTCTTCTACCGGACCAACCTTAGGCGAAATCATTTTAAGAAACGGTGAAATTCCCAAGGAAGTGGCAATTATCCACTGTGTTGGTTCAAGGGATGAAAATTATAAATCCTACTGTTCAGCAATTTGTTGTCTATATTCATTGAAATTCAGTTATTTAATTAAAGAAAGGACAAAAGCAAAAATATACAATTTTTATATTGATTTGAGATTAACCAGAAAAGGTGGAGAAGATTTTTATAATCGTGTATTAGAAGAAGGAGTAGAATTCATAAGGGGGAAACCGGCAAAGATAGAGATGCAAAAGAATGGTAAATTGGTTATAGAATGTGAAGATACACTTTTAGGAAAAATAAGAAAGATTCCTGTGGATATGGTGATACTTTCTCCTGCTATTTGTCCTGGAAAAGACACACTTTCCCTTGCTAAAATACTTGGTTTATCTTTATCTTCAGATGGTTTTTTTCAGGAAAGACATCCAAAACTTGCTCCTGTATCTACAATGGTTGAGGGAATTTATATTGCAGGATGCTGTCAAGGTCCAAAAGATATTCCTGAAACAGTAGCCCAGGCAGGGTTAGCTGCTGCGGAAGTTATTTCACTTATTGACAAAAAGAAAATTGAAATTTCACCAATTGTTGCAGAATTGAAGGAAGATTATTGTTCAGGATGTGGTGTATGTATAGAACTATGTCCTTATAATGCCTTAGAATATGATTCTCAAAAAAACAAGGCAAAATTAACTCCGGAAAAATGTTTTGGATGTGGTGTATGTGTGAGTGCCTGTTTTGGAGGTGCATTAAGTTTAAAGAATTATCGTGAGGAGGAAATACTTGCCCAAATTGAAGGAATACTATGAAGGAAAATATTAATATTCTTGGATTTTTATGCGAGTGGTGTGCTTATCAAGGTGCAGATTTAGCCGGGACAAGTAGATTAAATTATCCTGCAGAAATAAAATTAATTAAAGTTCCTTGTTCAGGAAGGGTATCAGGCCATATGATTTTAAAAGCATTTCAAAAGGGAGCAGATGCTGTTTTTGTCGCAGGTTGTCATCCCGGTGATTGTCACTTTAAATCCGGAAACATTATTGCTCAAAAAAGAATAAAAGTAATTAAATCAATACTTGATACTATTGGAATTGAACCATTAAGGCTTGATTTTTTCTTTATCTCTGCTTCAGAAGGATTAAAATTTAAGAAAGTGGCAGAAGAATTCTATGCAAAAATAGAAAAACTTGGTCCTTCAAAACTTAAAAAATGGAAAATAAGATAAAGGAAAAAATTAAAGAAATTATTATAAACAAAGAAGTGGATGGATTTTTAGGTCTTAGAAAATATTTTAATTATGTTTTACCTTATCTATTTACTGAGAAAAATTTAGAAGATTTAGAAGAATTCTTTCTTGACGAGGTAAAATATCCATTATCAAAAATCATTTTGAAAATTAAAAAATTTTATCCTGATAAAAAACTGGGGATCCTCGTAAGAGGATGTGATGAAAAACATCTTATTGAACTTCATAAGTTTAATCAAATAAATTTAAAGGAATTGTATCTTTTAGGTATAAATTGCAGTGAAAATATGGCTTTAAAATGCGAATGCTCATCTCCTTATGTAAGAATAGCAAATATTTCTTTTGGAGAAAAAATTAAAGGTAAAGAAATTGAAAATCCTCATAAAGATTTATCTTTCTGGATGGAAAAGTTTTCTCGTTGTATTAAATGTTATGGCTGTCGGAATATTTGCCCTTTATGTTTTTGTAACAATTGCACATTAGAAGAAGATCTTCTTGTTAAAAGGGGATTTTTGCCAGTAGATTATCCTCTATTTCATTTAATTAGGGCATACCATTTAGGTGGAAGATGTATTAATTGTGGATTGTGTGAGGAAACCTGTCCTGCAGAGATACCTTTAAGAAAATTATATAGGGAGATAAATGAAAAATTTTATCAAATTTTTAACTATAAACCAGGAGAAAACCTTAAAGATAAATATCCCTTAGAATTTTTAGAAGAAATTAAGGAAGGACATGGAATATAAATTTGTTCCTTCAATCTGCCCTTATTGTGGTTGTGGATGCGGAATATTACTTGAAGTTGTTGAAGGTAAAATTGTAGGAACACTACCTCTTAAAACCCATCCGATAAATAAGGGTAAACTATGCATAAAGGGTTGGAATGTTCATGAGTTTGTTTACAGTGAAAATAGATTAAGGGCACCAAAAATTAGAAAAGATGGTAAATTAAAGGAAGTGGATTGGGATGAGGCAATTTCTTATGCTGCAAAAAAACTTTTAGAAATTAAGAAAAAATATGGTCCTTTTTCTATTGCCGTAATAAGTTCTGCGCGCTGTTCTAATGAAGAAAATTTCTTGATGATGAAACTTGCTCGCTCTGTTTTAGAAACAAACAATATTGATCATTGTGCACGTTTATGCCATTCTTCAACGGTTGCAGGTCTCATAAAAACATTTGGTTCAGGGGCAATGACAAATCCAATTCCCCATCTTGAAGAAGCAAGAACCATACTTATTTTTGGCTCTAATACTACAGAAGCACATCCTATTGTTGCAACCCATATATTCAGAGCAAAAGATAAAGGAGCAAACATTATTGTAATAGATCCGAGAAAAACCCACATTGCAAGAATTGCCACTAAACATTTACAAATTAAAATTGGAACAGATATTGTCCTTATAAATGGGATGATGAACGAAATTATAAAACAAGGATGGGAGGATAAGGAATTTATAAAAAATTTTACGGAAGGTTATGAAGAAATAAAGAAGGCAGTTTCAAAGTATGATTTAAGTTATGTAGCAAAAGTTACAGGTATAGATGAAAAAGACATATATGAAACTGCTTATTTATATACTCATCAAAAACCATCCAGTATAGTTTATTGCCTTGGTATTACGGAACATCATTATGGAACCGATAATGTTATTTCCTTAGCAAATCTTGCTATGCTTACAGGAAATGTTGGCAAACCTTTTACAGGAGTTAATCCTTTAAGGGGACAAAACAATGTTCAAGGTGCGTGTGATATGGGATGCTTGCCACAATATCTTTCAGGCTATCAGAAAGTAAGTGATGATAAGGCAAGACAAGAATTTGAAAAATTATGGGGCAAAAGCTTACCTAAGGAAGAAGGTATAACTATTGAAGAAATGTTTACAGAAGCATTAAAAGGTAATATTAAAGCAATGATTATTCAAGGTGAAAATCCATTAATTTCTGATCCAAATATAAATAGGGTAAGAAAGGCACTCCAGAATTTAGAATTTTTAATCGTATTAGACATTTTCTCTAATGAAATGACAGAAGTAGCACATGTTGTTTTTGCGTGTGCAAGTTTTTTAGAAAAAGAAGGAACATTTACAAATACCGATAGAAGAGTCCAGTATTTTCCTAAGGTTATTGAACCAATTCCTGATACAAAACCCGATTGGCAAGTAATTTCTCTTTTAGCATCTGCATTAGGGAGTAAAGGATTTTCATATAATAGTCCTGAGGAAATTTTTAACGAGATTAGCGAGCTTACTCCTATTTATAGAGGCATAAGTTATGAAAGATTAAAGAAGAATCCGCTTCAATGGCCCTGCAAAACAAGATTAGACCCAGGATGTGAATATCTTCATAAAGATGGTTTTACAAGAGGTAAGGGAAGATTTATTCCTGTGCAAGAAAAAGAACCTTTTGAAGTTCCTGATAAGGAATTTCCTTTTATCCTTACAACAGGAAGAATAATTTTCCACTATCATACTGCTACAATGACAAAAAATTCACCAACATTAAACAAAGAACTATCAAATGTTTATATGGAGATAAATCCTGAAGATGCTAAAAGGTTGAGTATTGAAGATGGAGAAAAAGTAAAGGTTATTTCTCGGAGGGGTGAAATTGAAATTAAAGTAAGGATTACAGATAATGTTCCCCCTGGTTTAGTATATATTCCTATGCATTTTTCTGAATCACCTGTCAATTTTTTAACTTCCCATGAACCTTTAGACCCCCAATCCAAAATCCCTCCATATAAATATAGTTGCGTAAATATAAAAAAGATAAAATAATTGCATCTTGAGAATGTAAAAAGTTATTACAAAAATTTTTGTTTCAAACTTTATAATATAAACTTATAATATTTATCCAAAATGTGCTGGGCTAAAATAATTATTGGAGATAGCAGAAAGATGATTGAACTTGATGATGAAAGTATAGGGTTTATTGTTACTTCTCCCCCATATTGGCACATTAAAGATTATGGAGTTTCTGGGCAGATTGGATATGGTCAAACACTTCATGAATATTTGAAAGATTTATATAGGGTTTGGGAAGAATGTTTTAGGGTTTTAAAGCCAGGAAGGAGGTTATGTATTAATATAGGGGATCAATTTGCTAGGTCAGTTATATATGGAAGATATAAAATTATTCCTTTGCATGCTGAGGTTATATCTCAGTGTGAAAGAATTGGTTTTGATTACATGGGAGCAATCATTTGGCAGAAAAAAACTACAATGAATACAACAGGTGGAGCGGTTGTAATGGGTTCATATCCCTATCCACCAAATGGTATGATTGAGATAGATTATGAATTTATTTTAGTTTTTAAAAAACCTGGGAAAATAGAAAATGTCCTAAAAGAGATAAAGGAAAATTCAAAGCTTACCAAAGAAGAGTGGAAAGAATATTTTGCTGGACATTGGGGGTTTGGAGGTGAGAAACAAATAAATCATGAAGCTATGTTTCCAGAGGAATTACCGAAAAGGTTAATAAAAATGTATTCTTTTATAGGAGATACAGTGCTTGACCCATTCGTAGGAAGTGGAACAACTGTAAAAGTTGCCCTTGAATTAAAAAGAAATGCTATAGGATATGAAATAAACGAGGATTTTTTGGAAATAATAAAAGAAAAGATTGGTATAAAAAAGTTTTTATTTAATATATACAATATAGAAATAATTAAAAGGAACGAAAAAATAAAGTTTGACGATATCGATTATGTTCCAAGTATTCAAGATGCTAAACCACAAATAGATCCAAAAAAACTGAATTTTAAAAAAGATACTTTATACAAAGTTGTTGATATCATAGATGAAAATACAATAAAGATAAATAATGGTCTTTTAATAAAATTTTTAGGTGTAAAAATTATTGACAAAGATAAAACAATTAAATATCTTAAAGAATATCTTTTAAAAAAAGAAATTAGAATAAAGTTGGAAAACAATTCAATATTAAACGAAAATACAGTTTTCGCTTATGTCTATTTAAAAAATAAAATTTTTATTAATGCATATCTTATAAAGGTCAAATTAGCTTTAGCAGATAGAGAGAAAGAATATAAACTAAAAAGAAAATTTTTAGAATTGGAAAGGGGTATTTGATTATGTATAATTTTGAATTCGGCTCAAGAACTGCAAAAGGTGGATTTGCTAATGAAAAGGAGATTTGTAAAAAATTTAATAATTGGAAAAAAGATAAGGAAGCTCAGGTATGGTTAAAAATAATGGGATATGAACTTAGCAAAATTGAAGAAATAAGAGCTATTGTGATTCCAACAAGGCTTAAAAAAACAGAACTAAAGATATTCGGATTTACAGAAGATGAATATGAAGAGTTGATGAGATTTAAAAAAACTGACCTTCAAGTTCAAGTTAGAGTTGTTATTCAAATAAATAAAATATTAAAAGTAGAAAATTTATCCTTAAAAAAAGCAAATACTGATGCAGATTATAATCAGATAGATAAAAGATATGTGGATGCATATAAACAAATGTGGGGGTTTAGTGAAAATATTACTAAAGCACTTAAACTGTTTACAGGTGAACTTAATCCTAAAGATCATCAAGAAATGTTAAAAATAAGCCTAAATAAGTTAAGAGACCCAAGAAGAGTTTTCTTAGATGAGCTGAAAGATGAGTTAATAAAAGAAATTATTTCCTTTTTCGAAGAAAAAAGAATTTTGGTAGTGAGTGATATTTTAAAAGGTAGAGGTGGTTTTTCTGCGAACTGGATGTTAGTAACAAAGTATAACAGAACGAATGATACTACTACATGGATCTTGAAAGATATAAATACGGTAATGAATTTTTTCGGAAGTGGAGAAATTAAAATTTCACCAAAAGGAAGCCTATATATTGGAAGGATTACTATGCAAAGAAAAGGAGGCACACCTGATCCTACAAAATTACAATTTAAAATTAAACCTTGTGAACTTTTTAAAATATATGGTGAATAAACTGAACGAGATAATTGTCTTAGCAAAACTTAAATTTGACTTGAGAGACCCAGATGAAGTTAATCTTGCAAGAAGTGAATTGTCAGCAATACTAGATAAAGAGGTAGAGCCAATAAAGACGATACCTGCTCTTTTTAAATATTATCCATTTAACAAATTGAGTGACCAAATAATTCACATAATAACACGAAATCTTTATCTTGGAGAAATTCAAGGTTATATAGCAAAAGTTAAAAATCTTGATGTTAATAAACTTATTAAAAGACCTGCTTTTTTTAAAGAAATATATATAATATTTGAAGATTTTAGGTCTAAAAATGAATTAAAAAATAAACTAAACGTTTTTAATGAAAATTTTTATCAAATTTACGAAGTTGATCTATCTTTATATAATAAATTATATTTATTAAGAATTTTCCCTATACAAACTATTTTCGAATATGTAACTGATATAAAAAAACTACCAGATGTGGCTATTTCTCCTAAAAATAAAACTACTTGGGATGAATATTTTAAAAAGAAAGAAAAAGGAATAGAAAGGGGTATAGAAGATTTATTGACTCATATTAGATATAATCATTATAGGGCACCTCACTTAGGTTTAGGTAAAAAACATATTGGAGATTTTATTGACTGGGCAGGGACTGATTTGAGAAAACCATTTTTGCATTATCTTCATAAATATAAAGGTAAAGGTGATCCTCGTATTTCAAGAGCTTTGATAAATTTCTTAAAAGTTGAAGAGGGAGGAGTAATCTTGGATCCATTTGTTGGTTCGGGTGCTTTTATTGCTGACGCTCCAACAATGGGGTTAAATGCAAAAGGAGTTGACATTTTGAAATTAGCTACACTCATTTCGAATGTTAAGTGTAATTTTAATGTTGATTTAATAAAATTAAGAAGTGAAGTATTAAGTCTTTTTTCAAAAATAGATATTAAAGGTTTGTTCAATACTTCTTTAAATGAAGAAAAAAAAGAAATTGAAAATAAAATATATAAATATGTTAAAGGGATAAATAAAATTCAATATCTTTTAAATAATCTAGATGACATTATACATATTAAATATTTAATTACTGAAATTAGAGATGAAAAAATAAAAAATTTCATGATGGTATTGTTAAGTCAAAAAATTTTAGAATTAATAGAAAAGAATTTGAAAAACAATTTTAAAAATTTTTTTAGGAGTTATGTTGAAGACAGGTATCTTATATTGTATGCTACTTTAAGATTAGCCGAAAAATTGAACTTGAAAATTAATGATGGAAATGTTGAAATTATTAATGCAGATTCTACACATATGTCTTTTATAAAGGATAATTCAATTGATGGTATTCTTACATCTCCACCATATTTTGATGCTTTGGATTATGTAGAGAATAATAAAATAGCTATGATTATTTTGGGTTTTTTAGATGATTTAAAAATTGGTTCCCCGAAAGAGTATTATTCAAAATTTAGTTATTATAATTTAGAATTCCCACAGTCAAGTAATCAGCTTATAGAACTTTTAGAAAAGGCTCATAGATTTTCAAAGGCAGAGATAGTGAAAAATTATTTAAAGATGATGAAATTATCGTTTAGAGAATGTTTTAGAATATTGAAACCTGGAAAATACTATGTAATGGTAGTTAGTAAATACCATTCTTGGGTAATAGATGGTAAAGAAAGAAAAATAGAAACCTCGAGAGTACTTATAGATTTAGGGATATCAGAAGGCTTTGAAGTAGTAGATGTTATTCAACATGGTTTATCGAAGATAGATAAAGGGAAAATAGATATAGAGGATATTATAATTTTTAAAAAACCTATCCTAGAATGGTAAATACTTACACTAAAATTACAGAGGTAATAAGAGCTGAAATAGAAGAAGTATCAGAAAAAGATTGTGTAGAGTATATTTATAATTTGGTTATAAATAGAACTTTTGAGGGTTATCAAACAGAAATAGATACTGTTTATAAAAAATTACAAAAGGAATTAGATATAGAAATAAAACCAGCCCTGATGAATGGGATAGAATTTATAATGTAGATTTTTATATAGAGGTAAATGGAAAATATATAGGTTTGCAGATAAAACCCATTACTTATAATCAAACTCCAGAAATTCACAAGTGGAAAGAATGGCTAAGCAGAACGCATAAAAGTTTTGAAGAAAAATTTGGTGGTAAGGTGTTTATTATTTTTTCTATTAAAAAAGGAGATAAAAAGGAAATATATAATAAAGAAGTAATTGAAGAGATCAAAGAATTTATAGAGAAAATAAAAAGGCAAGATTGAATAAAAAATTAAGGGTATTTTGAGGGAAATTACCTCTTCTAATACTTGACTTTTTATTTTCAAAAACTTTATAATTAGGATTGCTAATTTTTAAATATGAAAAAAATTGAAGATAAAATAGCAGATATAATTGAAAAGATTTCGGAGATTATAAATTATATACATTGGGATATATGGAAGAAAACAGGTGTTTCTCCTTTAATGGCTAAAATTATGGAATATATATATGAAAATCCATTGAATTTTAGAAGCCCTGCAAAGATTGCAGAAGAAATGGGGCTTAAAAGACCAACAGTTACAGATGCTTTAATTTCTTTAAAGAAAAATAAATATATTGAGGAAAAAAGATTTGAAAAGGACAAAAGATATAAAATTTTGGTTTTGACAAAGAAAGGTGAAAATTTTGTAAAAAATGAAAATTTTAATTTTAAAAAAATTTTGTCAAAATCAATTTCAGGTTTAAAAAAAGAAGAAAAGGAAAAATTTTTTTCTTCCCTTTTAAGCTTTGTTTCAATTTTAAATAAAAGGGGCTTTTTGCCAATTGCAAGAATATGTTTAAATTGTGAAAATTTTGTAAAAGATAAGTATAAGGGTAAAGAAAAGCCGCATTTTTGTCTTCTTTTAAGAAAAAGGATGAGGGATTTTGATTTAAATGTAAATTGTCCAAAAAACATAAAGAGGAGGGAACTATGTGTAAAAAAATAATGGTTCTCCTATTTACAATGCTATTCCTTCTTAAAGTTTCTCTTTACGCAAGCAAATGTATAACATGTCATAAAAACATTACACCAGGAATTGTGAAACAATGGGAGGAAAGTAAGCATTCTAAAAATGATGTTGATTGTTCTGTATGTCATGGGGAACACACAGGAGCAAAAGATATAAACAAATTAAAAATGCCAACCCCTGAAACCTGTGCAAATTGTCATGAGGAAAAGGTTAAAGAATTTAAGGAAGGTAAGCATTCTCTTGGATGGATAGCAATGAAGGCAATGCCAATGGTAATGCATCAACTAATTCAAGTTGCAGGTGAAAAAGGATTTAAGGGTTGTTCTGGTTGTCATAAAATAGGTTTAAAGGAAGAAAAAGAAATTAAGGAAACAAAATTTCATTATGGAACCGGTTCCTGTGATGCCTGTCATACAAGACATAAATTTTCTCGTGAGGAAGCAAAGGATCCAAGAGCATGTAGAACATGCCATATGGGTTTTGACCATCCTCAATGGGAAACGTGGTTAACATCAAAACATGGAACAATATGGGAGATTGAAGGAAATACAGGAAGAGCTCCAACCTGTCAAACATGTCATATGCCAGATGGAAATCATGCTGTTATGACTGCATGGGGATTCCTGGGATTAAGAGTTCCTGAAGATGATAAGGATTGGTGGAATGATAGAATTACAATTTTGCAAGCACTTGGTGTTCTTGATGAGAAAGGAAATCCAACCGAAAGGTTTGAAGCAGTTAAACTTGCAAAGGTTGCACGACTTTCAAAAGAAGAATGGGAAAAGGAAAGAAACAAGATGATAGAAGTTTGCTCAAAATGTCATTCAAGAAGTTATGTTAATGAACAATTTGAGAGTGCTGATGCAATTTTAAAAGAAGCAGATAAAATTTTTGCAGAAGCAATAAGAACAGTTAAAGAACTTTATGATAAAAAAATTCTTAAAAAACCTGAAAACTGGAAATTTGCTCCTGACTTACTTCAATTTTATGAAGCAAAAACAAGTATTGAACAAGAACTTTATCTTATGTTTCTTGAATACAGAATGAGAACATTTCAGGGTGCCTTCCATATAAATCCAGATTATATGCACTGGTATGGATGGGCTAAAATGAAAGAAAGTTTGATAAAAATAAAGGAGGAAGCAGAAAAGTTGAAAAAGAAATAATTTGGAAGGATTATTTTTAAAAATATCAAACGGAAATTTAACATTAATGGGTTTTTATGGTGGTATTTTTATTTCCCTTTTAAATCTATTTGGTGCCATTTTTATTCTTTTATTCTCAAAAATCTCTCAAAAATTACTTGATACACTTCTTGGTTTTGCAGCAGGAATAATGCTTACAGCAAGTTTTACAAGTTTGATTATTCCAGGTATTGAAATTGGAGGAATTTTACCTGTTCTATTAGGCATTCTTTTAGGTTCTTTAACAATGAGTATTGGTGATAGAATAATTCCTCATATGCATTTTATAAAAGGAAAAGAAGGGATTAAAACTGAAAGGATAAGAGCTGTTTGGCTTTTTATATTTGCAATAACTTTACATAATATGCCAGAAGGTCTTGCAGTTGGAGTTGGATTTGGTTCGGGTAAAATAAAAGAAGCAATTACACTCATGGTTGCAATTGGAATACAAAATATACCTGAAGGATTTTCAGTTGCAATCTCTTCTTTAAATGCAGAACTTGGTAAAAGGTTTTATGCCTCAATTGTTGGTATAAGGTCTGGACTTGTTGAAATTCCATTAGCAGTTTTAGGAGCATGGCTTACAAGCATGATGAAAACAATTCTCCCTTATGCAATGGGCTTTGCAGCAGGTGCAATGCTTTATGTGATAAGTGATGAAATAATTCCAGAAACCCATAGAAAAGGGCATGAAAAGTTTGCAACACTTGGAACAATAATTGGTATTGTTGTAATGCTTTATCTTGACATTACCCTTAAATAATTGACTTTTTATTTTTAAAAACATTATAATTAGGATTCCTAATTAAAAGGAGGTAATTATGAGAAAATTTTTTATAATAGTTGTATTTTTCTCTTGGATGTGTGTTTCTGTGGTTAATTATGATAGTGCTGAAATTAAAGAGAAAACCTTAAACAAAAGGTTTGCTGGGTATTTTGAAGGAGGAAGAAGAAGAGAGGAAATTTCCACATGTTATGGAACATCTGTTCAACAATACACATGGGGAAAATTTGCAGGAAATGCTCAAATGGGTTATGGAATTTCCAAAAATTTTGAATTGGGAGGACAATTTGGTGGTGAATTTGGAAAAGAGAAAAAACAAGGAGATGATTCGTATTTTACTGGTGGGCTATATCTTCTTCCATATTTTAAAATTGGTGGGAAAATTAAAAATATTAATTTTGCCTCAAAAGCTGCATTCGGAGGCGGACCATATTTTATTGAAAATTCTTTTGGATTTTTACCTTTGGGATATGCTGATTTTATGTTAGGTTTTTTTGCCCCTGAAAAATTAACTATTTATGGAGGAATTAATCTTTTTTCATATAGATTTGGAGTTAATTTAAACTTTAATAATTTTTCTCTTCTTGGTCAAATTAATTTTTTGGAGAAAAATTATAATTCTATTAAAATTGGGGCAGGATACAAATTTTAAAAAGGAGGAAAAATGAATCCAATGTATGTTTTAAAGAATGAACACAGGGTTATTGAAAGGATGCTTAACTCCCTTCAAAAAATGATAAGAAAAAAAATAAATTTTTCGGACGCTCTAAAAATGGTAAATTTCTTTAAAACATTTGCCGACAAATGCCATCATGGAAAAGAAGAAGGGATACTTTTTCCTGAAATGGAAAAGGCAGGGGTTCCAAGAGAAGGGGGTCCAATTGGTGTTATGCTCACAGAACATAATATCGGTAGAGAATTTATAAAGGGGATGGAAAAAGCAATTGAGGAAAAGGATGAAGAAAAATTTATTCAAAATGCAGAAGAATATATAGACCTTTTAAAAGACCATATATTTAAAGAAGATAATATTCTTTTTGAAATGGCAGAGGTAAATCTTGACAGAAATAAAAAACAAGAAATTTTTGAAAGATTTGAAGAATTTGAAAAAAATACCATAGGAAAAGGAATTCATGAAACATATCATAAATTAGTAGAGGAGATGGAAAAAATTTATGGCGATTAAACCCTTGACTTTTTCATAAAAATTCCGTATAATATAGGTTATACATGTATAAGGTATAAGGAGAAGTAATACATGTTGCTCTTAATTCTTCTTCTTTCTGATACCCTTAAATTAAAAGATGTGATAGAACTTGCCATTACAAGAAATTTAGAGATAAAATCCTATTATGAAAATTTTAATGAAACCAATTCCAAATTTTTAACTTCGTTTTTGCCTCAAAATCCAAAAATAACTTATAGAGAAATGTTTATGGAAGAAAATTTAGGAATAGGAATTGAAATCCCAATTCCAACAAAACTTTTAACAAAGGGGTTTATGGTAAAAGATGAATCCAAAAGAAATTTTTATCTTTATAAGGCAAAAACTCTTGAAATTATAAGAATGGTTAAAGAAGCTTATTATGAATATTTTCTTTTTTTAAAAAAAATTGAAATTACAAAGGAAATTATCAATCTTCTTGAAAAGATGAAGGAGTTTATAAAAAATAAATATGTGGTAGGTGAAAATATGTTTAGAGATTATTTAATTGTAGAAATTGAGATTGAAAAAATGAAAAATAATCTTAAGATTTTTGAGGCAGGAAAAAGAAATTGTATTTTTCTATTAAATTCTCTCTTAAACTCCGAAATTAATGAATTTATACCAGAAGAAATAAAATTGGAGGAAAAAATATTTGATATTGATTCTATAATAAAAATTTTTGAAACAAAAAATCCAATTTTAAAAGTATATGAAAATGAGGTAAAAATGAAAAATAAGGAAAAGATGATGGCTATTCAGGACTTAATCCCTGATGTAATGCCTGAAATTCTTTTTAATACAAAAACGGGTGAAAAAAAATTTGCTTTTTCTTTTGAAATTCCTCTATTTTTTTTCCATGAGATAGGAAAAATAAAGGAAAAAAATGCAAGTTTTAAAAAATCAAAATTTGAAGAAATGAATGCGAAAGTTAATCTAAAAGAAGATTTAAAAAGTTTATATTATGATTATCTTGTAAAACTTGAAAAATATAAATTGTATAAAGAAAATATCCTTCCAAAGGAAGAAGCAATTTTAAAGAAAAGTGAGGTAGATTATATAACAGGTAATCTGGATATTTTATTATACATAGAAAATGAAAAAATGTATTTTGAGACAAAAATAGAGTATTTTGAATCTTTTGTAGATGTTTTAAAAACAATTTCAAAAATAGAAGAATTAATGGGAGGTGAGTTATGAGTAAAATTCTTATAAGTATTCTTTTCTTCTTATCTTTAATTTTTAGTTATTCATGTCAAAAAAAGGAAATTCCAAAAGAAGGAGAGGTAAAAATAATGTATCAATGTCCAATGCATCCGCAAGTGATAGAACCTAAAAAAGGTAATTGTCCGATTTGCGGTATGGAACTTGTTCCAAGAAAAATGATTTATAAGGAAGGAAAATGGATGCCTTATGAAGAGGAGGGAAAAACTAAGGAAAAAAGTGAATTTCCATTACTTACTACTATCAATATTCCTTTTGATAGAGAACAAATTATAGGTGTTAAAACAATGAAGTTATATAAAAAAAAACCTTTTAAAGTAGTAAGAACATATGGTAATCTTGAAATAGGTGAAAATAAAATTTATATCGTTAGTCTTAAATTTAGTGGATGGATAGAAAAACTTTATGTAGATTATGAGGGAAAATATGTAAATAAAGGAGATAAACTTTTTGACATTTATTCACCTTCAATTTATCAGGCGGAGCAGGAATTAATAACTTCTTATGAAAGAAAGGATTCACTTCTTTTTGAAAATGTAAAAAGAAAATTTAAATTATGGGGAATAAAAGATTTTCAGATTGATGAAATTATAAAGAATAAAACACCAAAAGAAATTATAACCTTTTATTCACCCTATTCTGGTTTTGTTATTGAAAAAAATGTTTTTGAAGGGATGAAAGTGGATGAGGGGATGGAATTGTTTAAAATCGCCGATTTAAGTGAATTATGGGTTTTGGGAAATATTTATGAGTATGAAATTCCTTTTATTAAAAAGGATTTAAAAGTTGAGGCTGAATCGCCTTATATAAAAGGGAAAAAATTTTATGGATACATAGATTATATTTATCCTGAAATTGAAAAAGAAACAAGAACCTTAAAAGTAAGATTCATTATAAAAAATCCCAACCTTGAATTAAAACCTGGTATGTATGTGAATATCAATATAAATATTCCTTTTGATAAAGAAGAAATTGTTATTCCTATTGATGCAATTCTTTTTTCAGGAAAGTATAATTATGTGTTTATTAAAAAAGAAAAAGGTATTTTTGAACCAAGAGTTGTTGAACTTGGACCTGAAACTGAAGAAGGATATATTGTTTTAAAAGGAATTGAAGAGGGTGAAGAAGTTGTAATTTCAGGGAATTTCTTTATTGATTCGGAATCAAAAATAAAGGCTGTTTTAAAAAGGATAGTATCTCATGATTGATAAAATCATAGAATATTCAGCAAAAAACAAATTCTATGTTTTTACAATTATAATTTTTCTTATTTTCCTTTCTATATATTCCATTAAAAGAATTCCACTTGATGCAATACCTGATCTTTCCGATACACAGGTAATAATTTATACGGAATGGATGGGTAAAAGCCCAACAACTATTGAAGACCAGATAACTTATCCAATTGTTACTTCTTTGTTATCAGCCCCAAAAGTAAAAACAATAAGAGCTTTTTCTACTTATGGATTTTCTTTTATATATGTAATATTTGAAGATGGGACAGATATTTACTGGGCTCGTTCAAGAATTCTTGAATATCTGGACCAGATTAAAGAAAAACTTCCACATGGAGTTTTACCAAGAATTGGTCCAGATGCAACAGGTGTTGGATGGGTTTTTCAATATGCTCTTATAGATACCACAGGAAAACATGACCTATCAGAACTTAAAACTTTTAATGATTTTTATTTAAAATATCTTTTACAAGAAGTTGAGGGGGTTGCAGAAGTTGCAAGTGTTGGCGGATTTTTAAAGGAATATCAAATAGATATTGACCCAAATAAACTTCTTGCCTACAAAATTCCTTTAAATGAAGTTATTGAAGCAATAAGAAAATCAAACAATGAAACAGGTGGAAGAAGTATAGAGATATCTGGAAGAGAATATATGATAAGGGGAATTGGTTATATAAAAAGTATAAAGGATATTGAAAATATACCAGTTCATATAGAAAATGGTGTTCCAATTTTAATAAAAGATATAGGTTATGTTCATCTTGGTTCTGAAATGAGGAGAGGGATAGCAGAACTTGATGGTAAGGGTGAAGTGGTTGGTGGAATTGTTGTTGCAAGACATGGAGAAAATGCCTTAAAGGTTATAGAAAGGGTAAAGAAAAAAATAGAGGAAATTAAGGGTTCTTTTCCTGAAGGTGTAGAATTAATAATAACATATGATAGATCTAATTTAATCAAAGAAAGCATCAAAACTTTAAGAAATGAACTTATAAAATTATCAATAATTGTTTCACTCGTTATTTTTATTTTCCTTTTCACTTTTAGAAGTTCACTCGTTGTTATAATTCAATTACCTCTTGCGATAATCATTTCTTTTATACCAATGATGCTTATGAAAATAACATCAAATATAATGTCTCTTGGAGGAATAGCAATAGCAATTGGTGCAATGGTTGATGCAGCAATAGTTTTAGTGGAAAATGCCCACAAGTGGATGGAAAAAGAGCAAAAAGAAATTGATAAAAAGAAAAAGGAATTCATAATCATTGAATCGGCAAAACAGGTAGGAAGACCTTTATTTTTTGCTCTTTTAGTAATAACTGTTTCTTTCTTACCTGTTTTTTCTCTTGAAGCACAGGAGGGGAGGCTCTTTAAACCACTTGCATATACTAAAACTTTTGCAATGTTTTTTGCTTCAATACTTTCTATAACGCTTGGTCCTGCTTTAATGACATTATTAATTCCTAAAAAAGTATTGCCTGAGGAGAAAAATCCAATAAATAAATTTTTAATTAAACTCTATTCTCCGATTTTAAACTTTGTTTTGAAATTTCCAAAAATTGTTTTAGGAATTTCCGTTATCCTTTTAATTTTAACCATTATCCCTATTAAAAAAATAGGTTCTGAATTTATGCCACCTTTAAATGAAGGAACAATTCTTTATATGCCAACTTCTTTACCAGGTATATCTGTTACAGAGGCAATTAAAATATTACAAACACAAGATAAGATAATAAAATCTTTTCCAGAAGTGGAAAGGGTGTTTGGAAAAATTGGAAGAGCAGAAACCCCTACTGATCCTGCTCCCCTTTCAATGGTAGAAACAGTTATTTTACTTAAAGAAAAAAAATATTGGAGAAAAGGATTAAACTGGGATAAACTTATTGAAAAACTTGATTCTGCCTTAAAGATTCCTGGTATGCCAAATATATGGACGATGCCAATAAAAACAAGAATTGATATGCTTACAACAGGAATAAAGGGAACTATTGGTATAAAAATAAGGGGTCCAAATCTTGATACTCTTCAAAAATTAGGCGAAGAGATTGAAGGTCTTTTAAAAAATTTAAAGGAAGTAAGGAGTGTTTATGCAGAAAGGGTGGCAGAAGGTTATTATGTTGATTTTATTATAAATAGAGAAGAATGTGCAAGGTATGGTCTTACAGTTTCTGATGTGCAGGATGTTATTGAATCTGCACTTGGTGGAAAAATAATTACATATACAGTAGAAGGAAGGGAGAGATACCCTGTCAATTTGAGATATGCAAGAGAATTGAGGGATGACCTTGAAAAGCTCAAAAAGATTTTTGTTGAAACAAAATCAGGGATACAAGTTCCAATTTATCATCTTGCTGAGATAAAAGTAAGTTTAGGTCCAATGGAAATAAAATCAGAGGATGGGATTCCAGTTCTTTATATATTTATTGATACAAAGGAAAAAGATATTGGGGGTTTTATTAAAAAAATAAAAAATATAATAGAGAAGAATTTAAAAATCCCTTCAGGATACTTTATAAGCTTTAGCGGTCAGTATGAATATATGGAAAGAGCAACTCAAAAATTAAAATTAATTTTACCCTTGACTCTATTTCTTGTTTTCTTTTTGATTTTTACAAGTTTCAAAAATTTAACAGACACTCTTTTGGTTTTACTTGTTCTTCCCTTTGCTGCTTGTGGAAGTTTATGGTATTTGTTTATTTTAAAATATAATATGAGTGTGGCTGTTTGGGTAGGAATAATTGCTCTTCTTGGAGTTGCTGCTGAAACAGGAGCGGTCATGATTTTATATTTAAATGTATCATATAGGGAGAGGAAATTGAAAGGAGAAATGAAAACCTTAGATAATCTTAATGAAGCAATAATAGAGGGTGCATTGCTTCGTTTAAGACCAAAAGTAATGACGGTAACAACAACCATAATGGGTCTTTTACCAATAATGTGGACAAACGAGATAGGTGCTGATGTTATGAAAAGGATTGCTGCTCCAATGATAGGTGGTATGATAAGTTCCCTTATTTTAACACTTATTATTATCCCTGCAATTTACAAATTAATAAAATTAAGAGAAATTTTAAAAATGGAAGGAAAGTAGCGTGTTAATTTATAATTTTATATTTCAATAAGGAGGAAAAATGAAGTTGAATGAAAAAACAAAAGAGGAAATTTTACCAAGGATAAGGAAAATTAAGGGACAGGTGGAAGGAATTGAGAGAATGATTGAAGAAAGAAGGTATTGCATTGATATAATAAACCAGATAACTGCTGTTCGCAGAGCCCTTGAAAAAATAAGTTTAATGATTATGGAATCCCATATAAGAACGCATGTTGCAGAGGCAATAAAAAGTGATGAAAAGAGTGAAGAAATGATAAAGGAATTAACAGAAACAATTTTTAAATTCATAAGATGAAAAAAGTTAGTTTAAAAATTTATGGAATGGATTGTGAAGGTTGTGCAAAGATAATTGAAAAAGCCCTTTTAAAGGAAAAGGGAATTGTTTTTGCAAATGTAAATTTTATTTCTGAAAAAGTAATTATAGAATATGACCCTTCAAAAACAAATGAAGAAAAGATTAAAAATATTATTGAAAAAGCAGGTTATAAGGTTTTGAAAAAAGAAGGGGAGATAAAGGATGAAATAAAAGGGGATTGGAAAAGATTTTTCTTAGGGCTTTTTTTAAGTTTACCCGTATGGATTATTTCCAATTTCTTTTATCATCCAAAATTTAATCTTTTACTTTTTATTTTAAGCACCCCTGTTCAAATAATTCTTGGAATTCCCTTTTATAAAGGTGCTTATTTTGCTTTAAAGCAAAGAATGGCTGATTTAAATGTTCTTGTTTCTTTAAGCACAACATCTGCTTATCTTTATTCCTTTTTTGCCACATTTTTGATTAAAGGTCCTGTTTTTTATGAAGCATCATCCGTAGTTTTAACGACAATAACACTTGGTATGCTTTTAGAAAAAATTTCAAGAGCAAAGGTAGGAGAAGGTGTCAAAAAATTGATGGAATTACAGCCAAAAGCTGCGAGAGTTTTAAGAAATGGTGATGAAATTGAAGTTTTACCTGATGAAATTGAAAAAGGGGATATTGTTGTTGTTAGACCTGGTGAAAAAATACCAGTAGATGGTAAGATTTTAGAAGGTAAAGGAATAATTGATGAATCAATGATTACAGGGGAGTCATTACCTATATATAAAAAAGAAGGTGATGAAGTATTTGGTGGAACTATAAATAAAGATGGATTTTTAAAGATTGAAGTAACAAAATCCTTAAAAGATATGACATTATCCCAGATTATCAAACTTGTTGAAGAAGCCCAAAATTCAAAGGCAAGAATCCAAAGATTAGCCGATAAAGTATCATCATATTTTGTCCCAATTGTTGTTTTAATTTCCTTAACAACATTTATTTTCTGGTATTTTTTAAAAGGTTATTCCTTTTTATTTGCCTTAACTGCATCAATATCAGTTCTCGTTATTGCATGCCCATGTGCTCTTGGTATTGCAACACCGATGGCTGTTATGGTGGGTTTATCAAAGGGTTTGGAGAATGGAATTTTAATTAAAGGTGGAGAATATTTAGAAAGGGCTGGTAATCTAAATACAATAATTTTTGATAAAACAGGGACACTCACAAAAGGGGAAGCAGTTGTAACAGATATTTTAGGAGATTGTTTAGAAGTTGCAGCAAGTTTGGCAAAAAATACAAATCATCCATTAGATGTTGCAATTTTAAAAGAGGCAGAAAAAAGGAAATTAAATTTATTTGATGTAAAGGACTTTGAGGTAATTCCCGGTAAAGGGATTAAAGGAAAAATTAATGGGAAAGAAGTTTTAATTGGGAATAGGAGATTGATTGAAAGTGAAATTGGAAAGGAATTTGAAGAGGAAGGCAAAACAGTAATTTTAGTTAAAGTTGAGGATAAGGTAATAGGTGCAATTGCAATTTCTGATAGTTTAAAAGAATATGTAAAAGAAACAATTGAAGAACTAAAAAAGATGGGAATTGATGTATGGATGATAACAGGAGATAATAAGAAAACTGCTTATGCAATTGGAAAGAAAATTGGTATTGAAAATATTTTAGCAGAAGTTTTGCCTCAGGATAAAGAGAAAATGGTTAGAAAGCTTAAAGAAAAAGGTAAGATTGTTGGTGCAGTTGGTGATGGAATTAATGATGCACCAATGCTTGCATCTTCTGATGTTGGAATTGCGATGGGAGCTGGAACTGATATTGCAAAAGAAACAGGTGGAATTATTTTAGTAAAAAATGATATAAGGGATGTTGTTAAGGCAATTCATCTTTCAAAAAAGACCTTTTCAAAAATAAAACAAAATCTATTTTTAGCATTTATTTATAACATTTTAGCAATTCCAGTAGCAGCAGGTGTATTTTACAAATGGCTTGGATTTTTATTAAGACCAGAAATTGCTGCTTTTGCAATGATTTTATCAGACATTTCAGTTGTTGGTAATTCATTATTGTTAAAAAGATTTAAATGAGAAGGTTTTTATTTTTAGACTTTTTAAGAGCAATTGCACTAATTGAAATGATTCATGGACATACTCTTGATGCCCTTTTAGGATTATTCCAAAAAAATTCTTCCTTTTGGATTTTCTGGCAAAACATAAGGGGATTTACTGCACCACTTTTTTTATTTGCATCAGGTCTTTCGTTTTCAATTTCAACCTTAAATAAAAAATATTACCTTTATTTTTCTGAAAAATTATTCACACGATTAAGAAGATTAATCTTTATAATTTTTCTTGGCTATATTTTACATCTTCCATATTTTTCCTTCAAAAGAACATTTTTCAATTCCTCTTTTAAGGATTTTGAAAATTTCTTAAATGTTGATATATTGCAATGCATAGGAATGACCCTTCTAATATTACAAATTTTCTATTTCCTTTTAAGAAATGAAAAAATTTTTATTTTCTTTACTTCCTTTTTATTTTTAACCTTTTATTTTTTAACAATATTTTTCAAAAAAGTAGATCTATCTTTACCAATTTTAATTTCAAAATATTTTAAAAATTCCCTTTTCCCATTAACTCCATTTTCCCTATATCTTTTTTCAGGATGCATAATAGGTTATTTTTTCCTTTTAAACAAAAAAAATAAAAATTTCCTTATTTTTTCACTCATTTTTTTCGTCATCTTTTTAATCTTTAAATTTTTCAAATTACCTCAAGAAATAACATTTTTAAGAATTTCAATAATTTCCTTTATCTCCTTTTTGACCTTATTCCTTGAAAATAGCAAAAATAAAATCCTTTCAATTTTACAAACTTTTGGAAAAGAATCCCTCGTTGTCTATTTTTTCCATTTACCTGTTGTGTATGGATGGGTTTTAAATCCCGGCTTAAGGCATTTCCTTTCTGGTAAATTAAATTTTTTACAAATTTATATCATTTACATTTTCCTTTTAATTTTCTTTTTCTCATTTGCAATTTTCTGGAATAAATTAAAGGAAAAAAATGAAGAACTTTCTTCAAAAATAAAATATTTATTATACATTTCATTTATCACATCATTTTTTGCAAATCCCTATTGATTAATTTTATAATTAAAAATTAAAAAGGAGGCAATTATGGATATTTTTGAAAAATGCAGAAGTTTAACTCCTTTAAATCCACTTTATGAAGCGAAAATTGCAATTGAAAAAGGTGTTTATCCTTTTTTTATCCCTCTTGAAAGGAGTGAGGGAACAGAAGCAATAATAAATGGCAAAAGGGTTTTGATGTTTGGCTCTAATAACTATTTAGGACTTACAACTGATAGAAGGGTAAGAGAAGCAGCAATTGAAGCAATTAAAAAATATGGAACAAGTGTTACTGGTTCAAGATTTATGAATGGAACATTAAAATTACATTTAGAGCTTGAAGAAAAACTTGCAGAATTTTTAGGTAAGGAAAAAGTTTTAGTTTTTTCAACAGGTTATCAGACAAATGTTGGAACAATTTCTGCAATTGTTGGAAAAGATGATATTGCAATTGTTGATAAGGAAGACCATGCATCAATAATTGATGGATGTAAAATGAGTTTTGGGAAAATGGAAAGATTTAAACATAACGATTTAGAAGACCTTGAAAAAATTTTAAAAAAATTACCAGAGGATAGAGGAAAAATAGTTATAGTTGATGGTGTGTATTCAATGACTGGTGAAATTGCCCCTTTACCACAAATTATAGAAATATGCAAAAAACATAACGCAAGATTAATGGTAGATGATGCTCATTCAATTGGTGTTCTTGGAAAAAATGGAAGGGGGACAGCAAATTATTTTGGTTGCGAAAAAGATGTTGATTTAATAATGGGAACTTTCAGCAAATCCTTTGCATCCTTAGGTGGATTTATTGCAGGCGAAAAAGATGTTTTATTTTATATTCAACATACAGCAAGGTCTTTTATATTTTCAGCAGCAATACCACCTGCAAATTTAGCAAGTGCTTTAAAGGCACTTGAAATTATGCAAAAAGAACCAGAAAGAATAGAAAATTTAAAAAGAATATCAGAGAAATGGAGAAATGGGTTAAAATCAATTGGATTTGATATTGGAAAAAGCCAGACCCCAATTGTTCCTGTTTATATAAGGGACAAATGGAAAACAGTTTATATGTGGAAAGAATTACTTGAAGAAGGTGTATATGTAAATCCAGTTGTTCCACCAGGAGTTCCACCGGGTGATTCCCTTTTAAGAACAAGTTGTATGGCAACCCATACAGATGAACAGATAGAAAGAGGTCTTGAAATATTTGAAAAAGTTGGAAAAAGATTAGGAATTGTATAGATGGGATTTAAAATAGGACTTGCTGAAAAAAGGAAGGAAAAATTAGAAAATGAATTAAAACGAATTATTCCAGAAATTATAAAAACAGGTATAGAAAAAATAATATTGTTTGGTTCATTAAATTCGGGTGAAATTCACAAAACAAGTGATATTGACATTATAATTATCAAGAAAACAGAGAAAAAGTTTTTAGAAAGGATTGAAGAATACTATAATTATTTAAATCCTAAAGTAGCAATAGATATATTTGTTTATACACCTGAAGAATTTGAAGAGATGAAAAAATGGAATTCCTTTATACTTTTTGTTCTTAAAAAAGGAAGAGTAATTTATGAAAAGTAAAAAAGAAGAAGCAAAAAGATGGTTTTTGCAGGCATTAAGAGATTTAGATGATGCAAAATTTAATTTTTCAGGAGATAGATTTAATGTGGCATGTTTTTTAGCCCAGCAATCAGCTGAAAAAGCATTAAAAGCATATCTTATTCTGAAAGGAGCAGAAGAAATTTGGGGACATTCTGTTGGTGAGCTTTGTGAAAATGCAAAGAATTTTAATGAAGAGTTTAAAAAAATTGAAAAAGATTCAAAATCCCTTGATAAATATTACATTCCAACTCGTTATCCAAATGCTTTGCCGGGCGGAATACCATCTGAATCATTTGATAAAAATGATGCAGAAAAAGCAATCTCTTTGGCAGAAAAAATTATAAGTTTTATAAAGTCAAAGACAGAGGGAAAATTGGAATAGAAGAAATTTATTCATATAAATAGGGGGAAAAATGTGTCAATTGTTAGGTCTTTCTTCAAATAAAGATGTAGATATCCAATTAACATTAAGGGAATTTCAGCATAGAGGTGAAGAAAATCCGCATGGTTGGGGTTTTGCCTTTTGTTTAAAAGGAAAGTGGAAGATAATCAAAGAGCCAAAATCATTAAAATATGAAGACATACAAAGTGAAAAATTCAAATTCAAAAGCAAGATTATAATTGGACATGTAAGAAGTATGTCATGCGGGAAACAAAGCCATCCCAATACCCATCCATTTCAAATTGGTAAATGGGTTTTTGCCCACAATGGAACTGTTAAGGAAATAATGAAATTAAAGGAATTTAAATTAACCAAATTTAAACCCGAAGGAGACACAGATTCTGAATATGCCTTTTGTTATCTGATTGAGAAAATAGGTAAAGAAAACAATCCAGAAAAAATAAAGGAAATTCTAAAATTTGAAGCCGAAAAAATCAAAAAATACGGAGCATTTAATTTTGTTCTTTCTGATGGAGAAATACTTTATGCATATGGAGACAATTCTTTGTATTATGTAAAGCGAAAAGCACCTTTTCAAGAGGTTACATTAAAAGATGACCAATATACTATTCATCTTGCCGAAATCAAATCACCAGATGAAGAAGCAATATTAATTGCTACCGAACCATTTACGATTAACGAGCAATGGCAAAAATTCTCCGGTCTTAAAATTTTCAAATCTGGTAAAGAACTGAATTAAAAGAATAAAATAATTGAGGAAGATTTAAAAAATTGAAGAAATGCTTTTTTAGGGAAACCTTATACGCAATTGATGTCAGTATCCTGAGGAGTTTTATTTCCCGGATATTAATGAAGCAAAAGAATTTGTGAAAGTGAAATTTCAAAAAGATTTTTATTCCTTCCCATCTTCTTAAATTTTTCACCTGTTGAATTTATATTTAATCTTTGAAATTGACTAAAGATAGAATAATGTTTTATAATATTTATGTTAAAGAAAGTTGACAGGGTGTAATGATTAAAGAAGGAATAATAATTGAAGGTCCATTTTGGCCAGAACCTGTAAGAGTAAAAATGGTCAATGATTTTAATAATCAAATCCAAATAGAAGCAGTGTATGGATACATTTTAAAACTTCCACGAATAAGATTTCTAATAGCAGATGATCCAGGTGCTGGAAAAACCATAATGGCTGGACTAATCATCAAAGAACTAAAATTAAGAGGTATAATTAATCGTATTTTAATTGTAGTCCCTGGACATCTTAAAGATCAATGGATAAGAGAATTGAAAGAAAAATTTCAAGAAACATTTATTGTGATTGATCGGAATATGATGAATAGCTTTTATGGAGAAAATCCATGGCAAAGAGAAAATCAAGTTATAACCTCACTTGACTTCGCGAAGCAAGAAGAAATTCTTCCTTCAATAAGTAGCACTCATTGGGATTTAGTAATTGTTGATGAAGCCCATAAAATGTCAGCTTATAAATATAGTGATAGATTATCAAAAACAGAACAGTACAGGTTAGGTGAAGTTCTTTCGAAAAATTCTGAGCATTTACTTTTTCTTACCAAGAAAATAAAGAAGGTATTTTGCTTCTTGATGAGTAGGGAACCAGAAGATGTGTCAAAAGAAAACCTTGGTTTTGATATAAGGTCAAAAGGTAGAGATGAAATAAGATATATTGAAGTGAAAGCAAGAAAAGATGAAGGCGAAGTTGCTTTAACTCCTAATGAGTGGTTTAAGGCAAAAAGATTCAAAGAGCAATACTGGCTTTATGTAGTTGCCAACGCAGTTAAAAATCCAATCCTTTACATAATAAACAATCCGACAAAAAATTTGAATGTACAGGAGAAGGTTGAGGTTGTGAGGTTTATAGTGCCTTTAACGGAATGGAAGAATAAAGGGGTGAAGGTATGAAAAGTTTAAAAGAAGTCATAACGATTTTATCTGCGCATAAAGAGGAGTTAAAAAGAAGATATAAAATTAAAGAGATAGGTATATTTGGCTCTTTCGTGAGAAATGAGCAAAGAGAAACAAGCGATGTGGATATTTTAGTGGAATTTGAGGAGGTTCCTGACCTTTTAAAGTTTATAGAGATTGAAAGATATTTAGAAATGCTTTTAGGATTAAAGGTTGAGCTTGTTAGGAAAGAGGTAATTAGAGATGAATTAAAGCCACAAATATTAAAAGAGGTTATAAATGTATGAAGAGAGATATTAAGCTTTTTGTGAAAGATATTCTGGACTCTATCAATAAAATTAACGAGTTTATCGGTGATATGAACTTTGACGAATTCGTTAATGACGATAAGACCAGTAGTGCAGTTATAAGAAAACTCGAAATTATCGGTGAAGCAACAAAAAATATTCCGAAGGACATTCAAGATAAGTGCCCACAAATACCTTGGTCAGATATGGCAAGAATGAGAGACAAGATAATTCATTTTTATCATGGAGTGGATTATGAAATAGTGTGGAAGGTGATAAAGGAACGATTACCAGAGATTAAGATGGAGATTGAAAAACTCTTAATATCGCTGAAGGAGGAGATATGAATTCTAAAAAATTCATAGAAGTAAGTTTCCCTGTCAAAGAAATTAGTGAAGAATCATCAAGAGAAAAAAATTTTCAGATAAAGGATATTCTTACTTAAACATTTGGGAAAACAATATTTTGAATGTTCTTTCCCCTCTTACCCAAATCCCATCAGTGGAGGTTGAAGAATGAAGACGATTGAAGAGATAAAGAGAATACTTAAAGAGTATAAAGATGAAATAAGAGAAAAGTATGGAGTAGTAAATAGTTGGCGTTTTTGGGTCTTATGTAAGAGGAGAACAAAGGGAGAAAAGCGATGTATATATAATTGTTGAGCTTGAAAGACC
>Ga0272445_1000208_pt1 | contig 57863 bp, 45 predicted proteins | sample YNPCB0031_FD_194404 | JGI IMG/M metagenome (GOLD analysis project Ga0272445, IMG submission 194404) | Hot spring sediment microbial communities from Yellowstone National Park, WY, United States - YNP-CB-003-1 | ecosystem: Environmental > Aquatic > Thermal springs > Hot (42-90C) > Sediment...
GAATAGTCTCTTTCAGTCTTTCTTTATTCATGTTGCACCTCCTGGTGGTATTCATTACCATCAGGGGGTATTTTACTATCTCCCCCTTCTCTTTTCATCTCATACACAAAATTCAAAACACTACCCAAATAGATATTGTGAACAAAATTAAACGACCATCATAAAAGTGAAAAGATTTCCACCTTTGAAAAAAAATTTTTTTGTGTTTATATAAAATTCATGCTGATTGCCATAGACAGAGGTGCAGTTTTAACAAAGGTCCTCATCCACGACGGAGAAAGGATTGTAAAGAAGTGGTCTGAAGGAAGAAACATAACTTTCAGAAAATCACTTGAAAGCATTTTTCAAACCGTTCTTTCAATGAAAATCTCAAAGGCGAAAATAATCACCATAAATTTTGAAATTCCTGGGGCAAAAAGGGTTGACCCGTTCAAGGCTCTTAAAAAGGGAGCCATGATGTTAAAGAGGGATGTGAAAAGTGTAATTGAGATTGGTGGCGAGAGAGCGAGGTTTTTGAAAATAGGTGATGACGGAAAAACAGAGGATTTCTCAATTAGTGAGCAGTGTGCCTCAGGAACTGGTTTGTTCATTGAAGGACAGGCTGAAAGGCTAAAAAAGAGCCTTGACGAACTATCAGAACTCGCTTTGAAAGCTTCAAAACCAGCCAAAATCGCAGGAAGGTGTGCGGTATTTGCAAAATCGGACATGATTCACCTCCAGCAGAAGGGGATTCCGATTGAAGAGATAGCATACGGACTGTGTTATTCCATGGCTATGAATCTGATTTCTAACCTTTTGAAGGGGAAAGAAATAATTCCTCCTCTTTTCGTTGCAGGCGGGTGCAGTCAGAATAAGGGAATTATAAGGGCTCTGAAGGAGATTCTAAAAATAGATGAAATATACCCCTCTACCCTTCCGGGCTTTGAACCTGCCCTTGGTGCCTGTCATCTTGATGGGGAAATAGAAGAAATAGAAATTTCTCAATTGCTGGAAAAGATAAAAGATGAGGGAAGGCAAGCTTTCGTATCATTCTATTCGCCACTTAAAAAGGTCAACAAAAAAAGATTGCCTGAACCAGAACATGAATTTGATGAGGAAATGGAAGGGTATATAGGAGTAGATGTTGGCTCGGTAAGCACAAACATAGTGGTTATAGACAGGGAAGGAAATTTGCTTTCTTCGGTTTATCTTCCAACAAAGGGAAGACCGATAGAGGTAATGAATGAGGGATTCGGAGAAATAAAAAGAAGGTTCAAAAAGGGGTTAAGGGTTCTTGGATGCGGGACAACTGGAAGTGGTAGATACCTCGCACAGGCTTATTTGAATGCAGATATTGTGAAAAACGAGATTGTATGTCAGATGAAAGGAACCCTTTTCTATTTTCCCGATGCAGATACAATTTTTGAGATAGGCGGTCAGGATTCAAAGTTCATTTCTCTGGAAAATGGCGTTCTGAAGGACTTTTCCATGAATAAGATATGTGCTGCTGGCACAGGTTCTTTCATAGAAGAACAGGTTTCCATTATGAACCTTGATGTAAAAAGGGATTTTTCAAATTTCGCCTTTAAATCGCAAAAGCCCACGCACCTTTCATGTCATTGCACTGTATTCATGGAAAAAGCAGTTTCATCAGCCCTTGCAAGGGAAGATGAAATTGAAGATATATGTGCTGGAATAGGTTATGCAATTGTAGAAAACTACCTTGAGAGGGTGGTTGAGAAGAGAAAAATTGGCAAAAAAATCGTATTCCAGGGTGGTGTGGCATCAAACGATGCTGTGGTAAGTGCTTTTGAGTCAGTGCTTGGAAGGGAAATTGAGGTTCATCCATATAACCGCCTTTCGGGAGCAATAGGGGCGGCGCTCCTTGCAAAGGAACTGGTAAAGGGAAGAAGCAGATTCAGATTTCCTGAAAGAATACCAGAAATGAAGAGTTTTGAATGCCAGCACTGTTCAAACTATTGTGATGTAAGCGTTCTAAAAATCTCGGAAAAGGAATTTGCATTTTTCGGAGACACCTGCGAAAGATATACCTCGGGAAAAAAGGTAAAAGCCCTTAAGGGACTTGATTTATCAGAGGAATGGACAAAAAAGGTGGAAAAATTTTTTGAGGAAGAAAGACCTCCTCGCTCTCACGGAACAGTGGGAATCCCGAGGGCGTCTTCCATCATGTTAATGCTTCCATTCTGGGCTACCTTTTTCAAAGCCCTCGGTTTTCGCCCCGTCTTATCTCCTCCCTCCTCAAGAGAAACCCTTATCAAAAGCGGTAAACTCCTTCAGGCAATAACATGCCTTCCCATAAAGTTTACAGCCGGTCATGTAGCAAGCCTCTTAGAAGCCGCGGACTTCGTCTTTCTCCCTGCAATCAATTCCTTTGGCGAAAATGAGTTTACCTGCCCCTATACCCAGTCACTTCCCTATATGTTGAAGGACTCTCAAAAATTTCTTACACCTGTTATCTCATCCTTTGACGAAAAAAATTTCATTGAAGAGTTCGGCAGGTATTCGGAAAAGCTCGGTATTTCACAGAACATCATTAAAAAAGCTTACCGGGAAGCCATGCGTGCACAGCAGGAATTTGAAAGAGATGTAAGAATTGGAAAAGAATTTCTCAAGGGAGAAGGAATCCCTGTGGTGGTGATTGGAAGACCATATAACATCTATGACCCATACCTCAACCTGAACCTTTTCTCCCACCTTCTAAAAATCGGTTTTAATCCAGTTCCCATGAATTATCTCGTAACAGAATTTAAAGACGAACTATTCATCTGGAAGTATTCAAAAGAGGGATTAAAGACACTTGCTGAGGCAATAAGCAAAAGAAGAGCCTATCCGATAATCCTCTCCAACTACGGATGCGGAATTGATGCATTTGCACATAAGGTTTTTGAAGAGGTTCTTGGAGATTACCCCCATCTATTTCTTGAATTTGATGAGCACAGAGGGGAAGCAGGTCTTATCACAAGGCTTGAAGCATTTTACGACCTTATAAAAGAAAGGGAAAAGGAAAAAATAAATGTGTTTGTGAAAATTCCAGAAAGGGTGGTTCTGAATCAGAAAGATATGAAAAATATGAAGGTTTACATACCTTACTTTGCAGACCACGCCTTCGCCTTCAGCGGAGCCCTCAGAAATGCAGGAATAGACGCAAATGTTCTTCCACCCCCAGACCAGAGAATAAAAACAATTGGTGAACAAAATTCGTCAGGGAAGGAATGTCATGCCTACTCCATTCTCCTCGGAGACCTCATCCATCTCCTGAACAAAGAAAAAGAACCTTTTGTATTCTTTTTCCCTGGAACCAGAATTCCATGCCTTTTAAATCAGTATGGAACCGGCATGAACCTTTTCCTTAAAAAAATAGGTGCCCGCGATGTAGTAGTCTTCACCCCTCACGGCGACGAGTTTGTAAATCTAATTGGAGGGATGAAAAAGGCAGAAAATTTCTATAGAAACCTTTTCGCAATTGACCTCCTCCACAAACTCATGTGTCTCATAAGACCTTTTGAGATTGAAAAAGGAAGTGTATTAAAAGTGTATGAAAAGTGCCTGAAAGCGATGGAAATGGCAGGAGAGAGAGGAGAGATATTTCCCCGGTTTAAAAAATGTGTGGAGGAATTAAAGGGAATAAAGCTGAAGAAAACAGAAATGCCACATGTAGGAGTGGCAGGGGACATATATACGAGGGTAAATCGTGCAGCAAACTTTGACCTTTTCAACGCACTCGCTGAAAGAGGGATTCTGGGCGTTCCTTCTCCTTTTGAAATAGACATAATTGATTTCGGAATTTACAAAAACTTTCATCTTTCCATTAAGAACAGAAAGTTAGGCAAAATCCTTTTGTATTCAATCCTCCTTCTCAGAAAAGAACTTGAATTGAGAAAATTCCGGGCAGAGGTAAAAGATGTTCTCGGAAAATACGATGAACCTTCTTCATTCGGAGAGTTAGAAGAACTGACCGATGGACTTACTGAAAACTACGAAAACGAACTCTTCTATCTAAATGTGGCAAAAATGGTCCACTTCGCGGAAAGGGGGGTAGATGGGATAATAAATGCCACATGTTTCAACTGCATGGTGGGCTCCGCCTCTTCTGCTATAGTGGAAAAGATAAAAGAAAGGTATAACATCCCGGTTGTTACCCTTGTTTACTCTAATGAAAAAGACCAAAATACAGAATCCCTTTTGGGCGCCTTCTGTGAGGAAGTGAAGGAAAGGTGGGTGAAGAAAAGAGCAAGCAGGATATAAATTAACCTTATAAAAACGAAGCAATGCGGACATTTGTAAAAATTAAGAAATTATGGTATACTTTATACATGAAAAAATGGATTGTGGGATTGGGAATTTTAATCATTGGATGTGAAGGCAATCCACCAGTTGCGCCTCACCTTCCAATTTTTAACCTGCCCGAAAATATAACCCTCTGTAAAGGGGAGGAAGTTCAAATATCGCCGGACCCCGCTGATACTGAAAATTTATCGTATGAATGGTTACCTGCAGAAATCTTTTCAGACCCAACATCTCCGTTCCAGATAATAAAGGGTGAAAAGGATGGAGAATACTATTTGAAAGTTACGGATAAAAGAACCGGGATGAGCTTGATAAAGAAAATTGATGTAAAAGTGAATCCTGTTCCTGCGGGAAATGCAGGAGAGGATAAGGTGATATGCAGTGGTGAGAGCGTAGAAATAGGAACAGAAGGAAAGCCCGATTATTTATATTTCTGGACCCCTGAAACAGGACTTGATAACCCCAATTCGCCGATTACCATTGCCCGTCCAGCAGAAACCACAACATACACTTTGACTGTTCAGGACAAAAACACAGGTTGCTCTTTTTCGGATTCCGTAACAGTTTATGTGAATCCTTCTGTGCAAGCCTATTTTGTGCCACCGCCTCCCACATGCTTGAAGGACATTGACGGAAACCTCAACATTGTGGAATTTTATGATATGTCAACGGGTCCTGTTTCCATCTATTTATGGGATTTTGGAGACGGAAATGTGTCTGATTTGAAAAATCCATCACATACCTTTTCTCACGATGGCTATTATGAAGTATCTCTCTCCGTTACAAGTGATGCAGGATGTGGCTCAACATACAAAAATGTGGCAAAAATTCTTCCAGTGCCGACAATTTTTTCAATAATATCTCCTCAATCAAGATGTGGTCCAGGGGATGTTCAATTTGGAGCAATTGTGGGTGGTGGGACCCCTCCCTATACCTACCTCTGGGACTTCGGAAATGGCATAACATCAACATCTCCGTCGCCAGTAGTTACATACTCATCCCCTGGAACATATCCAGTCCGCCTCTATCTCTTTGATACTAATGGATGCGGGACCAAAGCGGAAACATCAATTGAAATTTTGAATTCCCCGGTGGCAGATTTTATCGTGGGAAATACCTGCCATCTTGATAAATACGGAAACATAATACCTGTTGAACTAATCAATACCTCTTCTGGAAATATCGTTTCTGTGTTATGGGATTTTGGAGATGGAAGCACCTCAACCATCTTTAATCCATCACATGTATATGAAAACCCCGGAGATTACATAATAACTCTCACTGTGGAGGAGGCATCGGGATGTATTGATTCTATAACGCATCCTGTAAAAATTTACCCATCTCCTGTTGCTATTTCTTTAACATCAAATCCTCAATCCCTTTGTGGAAGTGGAGATTCTCAGTTCACCCTTGAATACACCGGGGGAACACCTCCATTTAGCCATTACTGGGATTTTGGAAACGGGATTTTCGTTTCTGGAGCTTCCTCTGTCGTTCATACTTACTCATCCACCGGAGTATATAATATTCGGGCAAGGGTGGTTGATTCAAACGGGTGCCTATCAGAAAGAAGCCTTTCGTTCAATGTCTATTCAAATCCATCTGTTTCCATATCTTTAAATCCATCTTCTCTATGTCTCGGTTCAGAAACACACATTTCAGGAAGTTACTCATCACCATATCCTGTAACTCATTACTCCGTATCCACAGGAGATGGAAACATCTTCCCGGTCTCATCAACCTATTACACATATTCCTCATCAGGAACCTATTCAGTCTCTTTCGTTGTATTTGACAACAATGGATGCTATTCAGAAGCGACATCAACTATATGGGTCAAACCATCTCCTGTTGCCCATTTTACCTCAAATGCACCTGTATGTTTCGGAAATTCTGTTAATTTCACAAACCAATCAACAGGAGGAGATTTTTATCAATGGGACTTCGGGGATGGGGGAGGTTCAACGGAAAAAGACCCATCACATTTCTATATAAATCCTGGAACATACACTGTCTCGCTCAATGCCTTTAATTCCCTTGGATGCTCTGACTCATTCTCAATGCCAGTTACTGTGAACCCATCTCCCATTGCAGATTTTGAACTATCAGGGAATCTGTGCTTAAACACAACATTAACCACAACAAATACATCCATTGGGGCTGATGCCTATCTCTGGTCTTTTGGAAATGGCTCAACATCAACAGAGTTTCAGCCGCAGATTTCCTACAATAATTCCGGGACCTATCTAATTTCACTCACTGCATATATACCAGAAACAGGATGTTATGACACCCATGAAGAACTTGTTGATATAACAAATCCTCCATCCGTTATTCTCGGAAATGATAAAACTGTTGCAAGGGGTGGTCAGACCACAATTGGAGGAAATGTATCAGGAGGGGTTCCACCATATACATACTCTTGGAAAGAAACACCAGTTAGAAATTACATATCATCCTTTACAGAGCCATATCCCATCGTAACGATACCTTCAAATGCTGACCTTGAAACAATAACATATACACTGGCTGTTACTGATTCAAAGGGATGCCATGACCCATCAATAAGTATGGATTCTATGGCTGTTTCTATTACAGATGCATTAAGTGTCAGTGCAGGCGCTGACAGGACAATATGCAATGGGGAAAGTGTTGAAATTGGATTTCCTGCGGCTGGAGGGGTTCCACCATATACATATTCCTGGAGCCCAGCAGAAGGACTTTCAAATCCGTCCACATCCCCAACAACTGCAAGTCCATACTCAACAACTCCATATACCATCGCAGTTACATATACCCTCACAGTGACAGATTCTGCTTCTCCACCAAACACAGTTACTGACACAGTCACTATCTATGTCAATCCAAATCCCTCCTCCCTTTTTATATCTCCCTCTAATCTGGAAAGGTGCGGAGCGGGTCCTGTTGACCTCTCAGCATTTGTAACAGAGGGAACACCTCCGTATTCATTCCTCTGGAACTATGGAGATGGATTTACTGAATATGCATCATCATCGGTTTCTCACAATTACTCTTCATCAGGGACATACACTGTCCTTTTATCAGTTAAGGATACAAACTCCTGCCCTCCTGAGCCACTTACAGCAACCTCGTCTGTTTCTGTAAGAACTCCCCCTGATGCATTTTTTATCTCGGATTCTCCAAAATGTTTTCACGATGGCTTTAAAAACAGAATTCCAGTTAATTTCACAGACCTTTCCTCATCATCCTATGCTCCCATAGTATCATATCTATGGGATTTCGGAGACCCTTTTACATCATCGGATACATCAACAGAAAGAAATCCCTCTTACATCTATACAAATCCAGGAAATTATACCTCAAGCCTTTTGATTGGGGACTTTTACGGATGTTATGATATATACTCATCACCGGTTACTGTTTTCAGCAATCCGGTAGCAAGGTTTTCAGCAACCACCCCTCAATGCCTCTCTCTTGCTGTTCAATGGACGGACAATTCATCTGGAACGGGTCTGTCATACCTTTATGATTTTGGTGATTCATACACATCAACAGAACCCTCGCCATCCCATTTTTACCCATCCGAAGGAACATATATCTCTTCATTGCTTGTCCGGGATATAAATATGTGTGAAGACAGGTATTCGTCGGTTATCAGTATAATAAATCCTGCGAATGCGGGAGAAGATGGATGGGTGTATACATCCGGGTGCCTAACCATCGGAAGTCCTCCACAGCCCAATTTCTCCTATCAATGGACATCCTCCCCATACGACCCATCCCTTTCAGGAAAGGAAAACGAGGCACAGCCAGCAGTCTGCCCTTACACCACAACAACATATACCCTGAGTGCAACATCTCCATACGGATGCTATGGCACGGACAGCGTTACAATCAAGGTCTATATCTATGTGACTTATGTATATCCGGAATCAGGAACAACCTTTAATTATACAAACCGAAAAATACTCGTATCCTTTAGCGAGCCCATGTCTTCATCAACAATAAATACAACAAGTATTAAACTCATTCAGATAGACCCTGTTACAGGAGATGAAACACAAATAGCAGGAAGCGTCCAATACGATGACAGGACCAAAACAGCCATCTTCACACCCTCATCAGCCCTTTCAGCAGGAGGACTTTATGAAATAAGGGTATTTTCAGACCCTGTTACCGGTGTAAAAAGCATATATGAAAATCTTTTAAAAGAGGATTTTGTATCCTCCTTTGATATCTCCTCAACTGCCACTTCTGACACATCAGCACCTTCTTTGGTCTCCTATTCTCCAGCAGGGACAAATGTTCCTATAAATGCAAGTGCCTATGCAGTTTTCAACGAAATAGTTGACCCATTAACTGTGAATGAATCCACATTTTATATCCTCCAGCAGGGCTCATCTACACCAATAACTGCAACTGTCAAATACGATATACCATCAAAAACAATCTTCCTCACCCCTGCAACTACCTTTTCACCTGCAACTACATACTATGTCTATATCTCAGGAATAAAAGACCTTGCTGGAAACACCCTCACCCTCTCCCCTGCTTGGTCGTTCACAACAGGAACGCTTCCAGACACAACACCACCTGAAATAATTTCTGTATTTCCACCTGATGGCTCAACAGCAGACCCTACGACATCAATATATGCCTATTTCTCAGAGGCGATTGACCCCTCAACCCTTAATTCCACAACATTTAAACTCTTTGACCAGAATGGGAATGAGGTTTCCGGAAGGATAACATACGACCCGGTAAATTATATAGCAACATTCACTCCCGCAAACTACCTTGAGGGATGGACAACCTATACCGCCTACATAGATGGGGTAAAGGATACTGCGGGAAATTCAATGACCTCTCCGTATATATGGACATTCACAGCAAGCGCTCCTGCATGGGAACCAGGAGATAACCGATCAAACTATGAATTTCAGGAGACATGCCCTATAGGAGAAGGAGGAAGAAGAAGCTTGCCGGGAAATGAATTGTGGGTTGAGGATTATACGGATTATTACTCAGCTCCATTCAGCTGGGCATATTATGTGCCCTCTGGACCAGATTCAAGAAATAACAACTGTTATTTTGGTTCAAATACCTTCATAGATTTATCAAACTATTCAAACTATGCAAAACTTTCATTCTATCAGAAGAGATACTTGAGAAGCGGTGACTACGGATATGTAGAGGTCTCCCTTGATGGAACAAACTGGGTTGAGGTTGCAAGGTTTGGTGGAATAAACACATCGTGGACAAAGACCGAGATTGACCTTTCTTCATATATTGGTGAAAGCATAAAAATAAGGTTCAGAGTAGTAACAAATCCTCAAGTTCCATCCAAATACTGGAAGATAGATGAAATCATACTTACTGGCAGTTAATATCCTTATCCTTCCATTAACAGTCTATTCTCTAAGTATTGATGTGAAAAATGCCACCCCGATAAATATATACGGGCTTAATTACTATTACCTTCAAAACGGAAAAACAGCGGAAATTTATGTAACTGGAGGCTGTGAGCTGGAGATAGAGTTTATAAAACTTATAAAGGAGACAGACCTCATGATGAGGGGAATATATTTCATCACAGTGACAATTGACAATAAATCAAAGAAGACCTATCAGCTACCCTTTGAAAGCAGTGAAAGGGAGTTAAAAACAAAAACCACAACTTACATCCTTTCCGAACCAAAATCCATATCCTTTACCCTTGAAGAGGGTGAGCACAGAATACTTATGGAGGCGCAAAAAGGGACTGAATGGGGTATTATCTTTTCATTAAGGGCAAGGGAGAGGAAGATAAAGCTTGAACCCGTGAAAGAGGAGGAAAAGGTATACGATATAAGAGAAAAACTGTTCCTGACAGGAGGGTTTGGAGGATATATGTTTGGTATAGGAGGAAGTTATATATCAAATCCATCCGGTGGGATTGAAGTCGGCGTGTGCCCATTTAAGGGAATTTTCTGCACAAACCTCATGTTTGATTTTGTCACAAAAAACAAAGATGACGAAAGAAACTCATACATTGCAAAGCAGAGGATTGACCTTTACAGGATTCTCTTTGGACTTTCATACAGGGAATTTCCAGGAGATTATTTTGTCTTTGAGGTATTTGCCTGCGGAGGATTTTATCCCGTGACTTTCAAATATTCCTACGAACCACCACTGGCAGAGGGAGCAAGCAAGGTTTTGACTGCATGGGGAGCTGGAGGTGGTGTGCTTTTTGGGTTTGTTCTCGGTCCGGGTGAATTAAACCTCCGCTTTCTTTCATTGACATCAAAAATTTTTAAAGATGAAAAAATAGAAGGGGATTTCATCGGAAGTGTATCTCTCGGAATGGGTTACAGGTTCAGGTGGTAAGTTCATTTTGCCTGAACCTGCCTTTTGTTTGTTTCTCCCTTCCTGAATTTCAAAAAGCCCAAAAAGTATTCAAGCCCTGAAATGACAGAAACAGCCATTGCTGTCCAGAGAAATATCTGGGCAAGGAGTTTTGTTGAGATGAAGGGCAAAATTCTAATTCCTTCAATTATGAAAAAACCGACACTTAGTTCCTGAAAGAGCATCTTGCTTTTTCCAAGCGGTGATGCCTTTATGACCATTCCTCTTGCTGCTGCTACAGACCTCAATCCAGTTATAATTATCTCCCTCAAAACCATAATCAAAACCGGAAGAAGGTGGACACCCCTGTCCATCTGTAAAAGAATGATAAGAGGTCCCAGAATTATCACCTTATCTGCAACAGGGTCAAATAAAATACCGAAACTGGATGTAACCCCTATTCTCCTTGCTATTAATCCATCAAAAAAATCAGTTGAAGCAAAAGCCCAGAATATTACAAATAGGAGTATATTGAGCCATTTTAAATCGCGGAGAGCAGGGTACGAAAATTGGAGGTATAAAATGACCATTACAGGGAGCGCTCCTCCGAGTCTTATAAAAGTAAGTATATCTGGAATTTTATCTCTCTTCACTCTTTACGAAAATTTCGCCATTTCCCTTCAAGGAAATAAGAATTATACCTTCTCCCTCTCCTATCTCCATTTTTTTAATCTCTTCAGGAACTATCTTTCCGTTCCATCCTATCAGTTTGGAAAAGGAAACTTCTATCGTAGAATTATCTTTCAGTTCAATGGTCTTTACATCGGGAAAGACTTCAATAAGAATGTGCCCGCTTCCTGTGAAGGAAGCCATATTTATAGCCTCTCCAGATGGAGCCATTATCCTTCCGTTTTCCCAGATAAGACCCGATGAAAATCCTATAATAAAGTCCTCATTTATATAGCAACTTCCGTCCTCAATTTTTAACGGGTAAAGGTTCTCCTCTTTTATTCCCATAAAAATGTTGCCATTACCTGTAATTTCAAAAAGCATAAAGTCTTTTGATTTAAAAAATGCCTTTGTCTCGCTTCCCTTGAACCTCTTTTTAAGTGGCTTAAGTGATATGTTTCCCATTAAACATATAAGGTTTTGAAGCCGGGAGTAAAAGGGATTTTTTTCAACTCTTATTATCAGTATTCCCTCCTCATGATAAAAGCCTTCTCCTGCAGGTTGCCTCATCTTTTTCGGGACTTCTTTCACTTCTGAAATTTCTTCCATCCTTTCCTCTTCAATAACCGGTTTCCCCTCCTCTTCCAGTTTCTTTCTCATCTCCTCTGCCATTTTCTTAGACCCTGCCTTCAGGAATGCCTCCATAGCCCTTCTAAAATCGCCCATCTTTGAAAGCGTAAGTCCCTTGTAATTCAAAACAGTAGAAGTTGGATTTAATTCAAGTGACTTTTCAAAATGCTCAAGGGCTTTTTCGTATTCCCCAATTTTGAAATAACACAGTCCCAAATTGGTATGCAGTGATGGAACATTTTTGTTCTCATTTAATAGTTTTTTCCAGAACTCAAGGGATTTCTTATATTCCTTGAGTTTAAAGTATATGGTTGCAAGCATGTGCAAAGCCATTTGATTTTCAGGGTCAACCTCCAGAATTCTTTCTACCTCTTCCTTCGCCCCTATTAAATCGTTATTTGCCATAAAACCCCTTGCTTTCATTAATGATTCTTTTATTTTATTTTCTTGCATAAGCTCCCTCCATTTTCAGGGCATAATATCTTCTCATTACCCTCTGAACAAAATTTCTCGTTTCCTCATAGGGAGGAATCCCATTGAAAAGATAGACATTAACTATTCCGCAATTATATGCTGCCACCGCAAGTTCTTTCCTCCCCAGCCTATCCAGAAGAACCTTAAAATATTGCACACCTGCCTCAATGTTCTCATGGGGATTAAACGGATTTGTTACACCAAATTTTTTTATGACATCGGGCATCAACTGCATAATTCCTATGGCACCCTTCTCAGAAACAGCATAAATGTCATATCCACTCTCCGCTTCCGCAAGTGCCTGAATAAGTTCCGGTTCCACATTGTATTTTGAAGAAACCGCTCTTATAATCTCCAGAACAAGCTTTTTATGCCTTGAAGACACAAACCTGATTTTTTTTGGTTTGAACGGTTTCAAAGAAGGGTCCAATCTCATATCTGTAAAATATACGCTTCCGTCCTTCTCCACCTTATAGTATATCTCCCCCCTTCCTTCAATAGCAAATACTAACAAAAATCCTATCAAATATTTTCTCACAAAAAAATTTTACAAAATTCCCCCGTTAAAATCAAACGAAATTTTCGTTTTTGTTTGAAAATATGTGAACTTTCAGGTAAAATAAGATGATGAGCAAAAAAATTTTGATTGTAGATGCTGACAGAGAATTTGTCCGTTCGCTGGAAGAAGCCTTATCCCCTTTTGAAGTTGAATTGAGAGTCCTTGGAGGAGTTGAGGGGTTCAATATGATTTACGGGAAGGAAAAATTTGACCTTTATATACTTTCTGTAGAGCTTCCTGACGGAAATGGTTTCTCCCTCTGTAAAAAAATCAAAGAAAATCCCGTGATGAAAAATCCAGTAATTCTTCTCGCAACTTCCAGAAATGCAGAAAGCGTCCGAAAACATCAAACATCTGCTGGAACAAAAGCAGATGCCTATTTTATAAAACCCATAAATCCTAAAGAATTCGTTGGATATATGGAAGAAATAATGAGAAGCCCCCTCAAAAGGAAGAAGACAGAACCAGTTTTTGAAGAAATAACCCTGAAAATCCCCCAGGAAACCCCGGTGGTAGAAACCTCCACCCCATCAGTTAAGGAAGAAGTCCTGCTTGAAAAAGAGCTTCTGGAAAGAGAAGTTAAAACCCTCCGTGAAAACATTGAGATTTTAAAAAGAAGAACCACTTCTCTTCTAAGAGAAAGGGATGAATTAAAAGAAAAACACGAACTGGCAGAAAAAGAAAAATCACAACTCCGGGCACTTCTCTCAGAATACGAAAAAAATGTGAGCTTCTATAAAGAGAAACTCTTTTCTATGGAGGCAAAAATCAAAGAATATGAAGATATAACTTCTTTTTCTCAGAAAAAGCTGAGGGAATTGGAAGAGCAGATTTCTTTCTATAAAAGAAAAGGTGAAGAAGCTGAAAAAAAGGTTAAGGAAGTAGAGGGTGAGCTCCTTTTTTATAGAAAGAAAGCTGATTCTGCTGAATTAAAATTGAAAGAAATAGAAAGGGAGATGGAAAATCTGAAAAAAATTCTTGAGGAGAAAGAAAGAGAAAGAAAAATCGCAGTTGAACAGATGGAAAAGTTAAAAGCCACAGTTTCTGCGTTAAAAACAGAAGTTGACAAAAAAGAACTGGAAATTGAAAAACTGCAAAAAAGCTTTTCGGAAATAAACGAACAAATGAAAGCAAAGGATAAAAGGATTTCAGACCTTGAAATTTCAATATCAAAATTAAAAGAAGAGAAAAATTCGGTGGAGAAGACCCTTGTTGAACTGAGAAGGAAAAATGAAGAATATGAAGCAAAAATAATAGAGTTCCAGAAAGAAATAGAAAGAAGAAAAGTTGTTCCAGAAGAAATAAAAAGAGAAGAAAAGATGGAAGAAGTTTTTAAACCGGAGGAAATTCTTGAAGAAGTTTCACGAAGGGAGGAAGAGCCTGTAGAAAGGATTGAAGAAGAAATGGAAATCCCTGTAGCGGAGCCGAGCGAAGACGAAGATATAACAAGGGTAATAGATGACTTCTTCACGGAAACAGAGTTTGCGCCATCAAAGTCTTTTGAAGATTCCCTTGATTTTATGGTTGAGTCTGCCCGGGAGGACCTTGCTTCCCTTACCACATCACAGGAAAAAATAGCCCAAAAAATTGTAAAACTGGTGGACATTTATAACTTTGTCTTCAGATATATTTTTGACAAGCTGCGCTTGCTTACACCAGGTTCGGATCCTCAAAAGATGTTTAACGATTATTTTGTAGACCTTCCTGAGGAAGCCAGTAATGTGTTTAAAGGAATAAAATTTAACGAAAAGGGAGAACTGGATTCCTTTGAACTTGCCCGAAATGTTTTAAAGTTTCTCAATGAGATGAGCATACCGAAGTCGGAAATGGATGCTACAGCAGTATCTATTGTAAGCAATGCAATGAACGAATTAATCAATTATATTAGGTTTATATCAGCCAACAACATTCCTGATGCGGATGTGGAAGATGTAAAAGAAAAAATTGAACTCCTTCAGTCAAAAATAAAAACTATAGAAAGGGCATAAAAGTTATCGCAATTCTTTTATTGTGCTTTCAATTCCCAGCCGGACAAGCATAACTCCTATGGAAGCAAGAAAAAGGGAAATTATCTTTCCTATGGCTTTTAATGTCTTCGCTCCAAGGAGGTTGAAAAGCTTTTCAGAAAAAACCATCATAAGAAGGAGGACCATGAGATTAAGAAAAAAAGAAAAAGAGGTTATTAAGATTCCAGCCATATCGTTTAGAAGTAAAATTGTGGTGAGAGTTGCTGGACCGACGATAAGGGGAACACCGAGAGGAACCACGCCTGCATCCTTGAGCATCCCGAATTTCCTTTCAACGAATATATCATTTAGTGCGAGGACAAAAAGGATTATCCCTCCAGCAATCTGGAAATCCGAAACTTTTATCCTCAACGCCCTCAATATCCCGCTTCCAAGAAAAATGAACAAAAATCCAATCGCTCCTGCTGTAAATAAGCTCTGAAAAATTATCCTTTTCTTCTTAACCTCTCTCCGTGAAAACTCTATAAAAAATGGAAGGATTCCAATAGGGTCTATGGCAATAAAAAGGGATATAAATGAAAAAAATATATTCTTCATCTCATTCATCGTCTATACAGTTGCATTCTGCAATTTTTCCAAGGGCATCTCCGCCGTTGAGGCTCCTTTCAAGATTCTTATTGTAATCAACCCTGTAGAGACCAAATCTTATATCAAAACTTCCCCATTCCCAGTTATCCGTCAAAGACCAGTAAATGTAGCCTTTAATGTCAACCCCTTCTTTCATTGCCTTTGCAACATGCCTGACACTCCTTCTTATGAACCCCCTTCTTTTTTCAGCATCATCGGTTGCTATCCCATTTTCCGTAATCAGTATTGGCATCCTGTATCTTTCATGGAGCTCCTTCAAAACCCTGTATATCCCCTCTGGATAGACTTCATACCCTGCATCTGAAATCTCTCCCTCTATCCTCGGACATCCCAGAAATCCGCCAAGGTCAATTCCCCTGAATGAAGAGCATGGAAACGCAGATATGGGAGGGGGTAGAACAGGAAGGGGAACCACAAACCACCTGTTGTAATAATTCAATCCTATGAAGTCCATTGTCCCCTTCCACTCTTCCCTTACATCATCTGGATTTCCGTCAAGGTCTTCATCAAATCCCCCTTTGATCAGCGAGTCAAGAAGATTGTATGTATAGAACTGTTTGAGTCTCTTTATAGCATTGAGATTTTCAATGTCTTCGGGATTAACGGACTCCCAGACAGGTATGGTTTCAGGAAGGCTAATCATTGCTGGAATTCCATCCCCATCTGCATCGTATTTGTCAACTTCCTTTATTTTTCTATAAGCCCTTGCATGGGCTGTGATTATATTTTTGAAAACCTTATATACAACCCCGTAGATTCCATCTGTTGAAAGGTTAAGTTTCCCCGGAGGGAATACTCCCAGCATATAACCCGATAGGACAATAATGATAGGTTCATTAATTGTTAGATATATGTCAACATCTTTACCAAATTCCTGAGCGACTTTTTCAGCATATTCCACAAACTCATCTATTATTTCCGGATTTTCCCATCCACCTATATCCTCAACCGGCTTCTCCTTATCAAGGTTCAAAACCCATATCGGGTTGGTGAAATGGTGAAGTGTTAAAACCGGCTTCATCCCCCTTTTTTTGATTGCCTCAATTACCTTTCTGTAATGGTCTATCTCATCATCATTCCATTTACCCCTTACCGGTTCCACCCTGCTCCACTCTACTGAAAACCTGAGAGAGTTGAGATTAAGCGCTTTTGCGAGTTCTATATCCTGCTCATAAAGTTCATAAAAATTTACAGCCCTTCCACATGGCTCCTTTATATAAAATTGTGCAAATTTCTTCTTTTCCCATTGATACCAGTCATTATTGAAGTTCCCACCCTCTGTCTGATAGGCAGAACCACCTGCTCCCCACAGAAATCCATCTGGAAAATAATAAACTCCCTCTTTTCTTTCGCAGAAGAGAAAGAAGAAAATAAAAATCGGAATAACCTTTTTCATTTCTTTATGATATCACATTCAAAATCTTTTTAAAGAATCTGTATGGATGAAAAATTATTTGCTTGACCAATCTTTTTCTTTTATTATAATTATTACTTGTTCCAAGGAGGAAGAATGACGAAGGCTGATATTGCAGAGGCATTGAGCAAAAAGATGGGATTTCCAAATAAAGACTGTTACGAATTTGTTGATACATTCTTTGAACTCCTCAAAAAGGGAATTCTGGAGGACAAAAAAGTCAAGCTTTCAGGATTTGGAAATTTTATTGTGAAGAAAACGAAACCGAGGAAGTGGATAAATCCTGCTGACAAAAGGGAAATCACGATTGAATCAAAGATGAAACTCTCTTTTAAGCCCAGCCCCCTTTTAAAAAAATATATAAATTCTGCGGAGGACAGACCTTTTAATGAATGGAGAAAAGAAATATTATAAAATAAGCGAAATAAGTGAAATCCTTGGCGTTAAGCCACATGTCCTTAGATACTGGGAAACGGAATTCCCGGAAATAAAACCCCTCAAAGGGCCATCAAAACACAGACGGTATTCAAACAAGGACCTTGAAGTTTTAAAGATAATAAAGCGCTTGCTCTATGAAGAAGGTTTCACAATCAAAGGGGCAAAAGTCAAATTGAAAGAACTTCTTCGGAAGAAAATTGGAAATTCGGAAGAGATGGGGCCCTTTATTGAGAACATAAAAGCAAGATTAAAGGAAATAAAAGAGGTTTTAATATCACTCAAAGAAGAGAGGTGAAGAAAAATGGAAGAAAGAATTCCCGTAAGAAATTTTGTGATAATCGGCAACGACGGAACAGGAAAAACTACACTTGTTGAAAGTATGCTTGTGAATGCAAAAGTTCTAAAAGGCTTCAGGGACCAGGGAGAAGACCCTGGAATATTTGACCCGGAACCAGAGGAAAAAAAGAGAAAAGTAACTTTAAGACCAAATATCTTTTCGCTGGATTTCAAGAAGATTCGTTTTTACATCATTGATACACCCGGATTTAACAATTTTCTATGCGAAGTTAAAAATATCCTGCGGTATTCGGACTTTTTTATATTTACCATTAGTGCAGAATGGGGAGTAAGAGATGTGGCATTGAAACTCTGGGAATTTACCGAAGAACTAAAAAAGCCTGGTTTTGGATTTGTGAACATGGTGGACAAACCCGAAGCTGATTTTGAAAAAGCCTTAGAAATTGTAACAAACTTTTTGCAAATAAATCCTTTAATTGCTCAATTTCCTGTTGAAAAAGGTAAAGGAATAATTGACCTTTTAAAAATGAAGCTCCTTTTATATGAGGACGATAGAAGCGGAAAGACGGAAATAAAAGACATCCCTTCTGAATTTCACGAAATGGCTCTTTCGCTGAGGGAAAAACTTATAGAAAATGTAGTAGAGGTGGATGACAGGCTGATGGAAAAATACCTTGACGGAAAGGAACTTTCATCTGAAGAATTATCATCCGCTTTTAAAAAGGCGATAATGGAGAAAAAAGTATTTCCTCTGTTTTGCGGAAGTGCTCTGCTTAACAGGGGAATAAAAGAAATTATGGACTACATAATTGAAATCATGCCTTCCCCGGATGAATGCGGAGTAATAAAGGTAAAATCTGAAGAAGGAAAAGAATTGGAAGTAACTCAATCGCCCGATAGTCCATTTTCAGGATTCGTCCTGAAAACATCTGTTGACCACTTTGCGGGCAAGAACACATTTATAAGGGTTGTCTCTGGAAAAATGCAGGGTGAAAAGGAATATCTCATTTTGAACAAGAACACAAAAGAGAAAATAGGTCAGTTATATAGACCTTTAGGGACAAAGACGGTCATAATTCCCGAAGCACTTCCTGGAGAAATTGTCCAGATAATCAAAACAAAGTCTCCTGCCACCGGCGATATATTCTGCGAAGAAACCGCTCCAATCCCCCTTCCGCCCCTTGAAATTCCACCGAGACCCTATCTCCGTGCAGTTGTTTATAAGGACAGGGAGGCAGAGAACAGGGGTAACCCTGCCATTCAGAAACTTCTGGAGGAAGACCCTTACCTTCATTTTTTCAGAGAGCCTCAGACGAAGGAATTCATCCTCGGGGGAATGGGAGACATACACCTTGACATTACAATTGAAAGATTAAAAAGAAAGTTCAATGTGGACCTCGGACTTGCTCAACCAAAGGTTCCTTACAGGGAAACAATAAAGAAAAAGGCAAACGCCCAGGGTAAATACAAAAGACAATCGGGAGGAAGAGGGCAGTATGGAGATTGCTGGCTTGAACTTGAACCCCTTCCAAGAGGGAAGAATTATGAATTCGTGAATAAAATCGTTGGAGGAGTGATCCCCAAAAATTTCATTCCCGCAGTAGAAAAGGGAGTGCTTGAAGCCATGGAAGCTGGAAATCTCGCAGGATATCCGGTAGTGGATGTAAAAGTTACTCTCTATGATGGAAGCTATCATGAGGTTGACTCATCGGATATCGCCTTCAAAATCGCAGGAGCAATGGCTTTCAGAAAGGCTTACGACCTTGCAAATCCTGTCCTCCTTGAACCTATTATGAAAGTGGAAATATCTGTTCCAGATGAATTTCTGGGAGCAATCACAGGGGATATAAACTCCAGAAGGGGAAAAATCATGGGAATAGAAAGGAAGGGAAGGTATCAAGTGGTAAAAGCGGAAGTGCCCATGGCGGAAATGTGGGATTATGCAGCAAAACTTACTTCCCTTACTCAGGGAATAGGAACATTTACAGTAGAGTTTTCAAGATATGAAGAAGTTCCAGCCCATATTGCCCAGAATATAATAGAAGCAGCTAAAAAGCAAAAAGAGGAGAAGAAAGAATAAATCAGAGATTTTAAAATAAGATATGAAGGTTTATACAGATTTTCTGGTAGTGGGGACAGGAATAGCTGGAGCGATGGCATCCCTCAAGTTATCTCAATACGGAGATGTCCTTTTTATAACAAAAAAAAGCATTTACGATTCATCAAGTTACAGAGCACAGGGAGGAGTGGCAGCGGTTGTAAGCCATGAGGATTCCTTTGAACTTCACATCAATGACACATTGAGAACAGGAGCTGGGTTGTGCAAAAGAGAAGTTGTTGAAAGTGTAGTAAAAGAAGGTCCTCAAAGAGTAATGGAGCTTATGGAACTTGGTGTAAAATTTGAAGTGAAAGAGACAGCCTCAGGCGAAAAGGAGTTTGACCTCGGGATAGAGGGAGGACATTCAAAAAGAAGGGTCCTTCATGCAGGAGATATCACCGGAAGGGAAATCCAGAATGTCCTCTTTGAAAAGATTTTCAGCAAGAAAAACATCCAGGTGCTTGAAAACCACATGTGCATTGACCTTATTACACATCATAAATTTATTGAAAAAAAGGGAAGAAATAAATGCTATGGTGCTTATGTTCTGAATGCCAGAAGCGGAGAGGTCCTCACAGTGCTTGCAAAAGCAACATTTCTTGCCACAGGAGGAAGTGGAAAGGTTTATCTTGTTACAACAAATCCCGATACATCAACAGGCGATGGAGTAGCAATTGCATACAGGGCTGGTGTCCCTGTTGCAAATATGGAATTCATCCAGTTTCATCCAACCTGCCTCTATCATCCGCTTGAAAGAAGCTTTCTTATCTCAGAAGCATTGAGAGGAGAAGGAGGAATCTTGAGAACAAAGGATGGAACCCCCTTTATGCACAAATACCATCCGATGAAGGAACTCGCTCCAAGAGACATAGTGGCAAGGGCAATAGATACTGAATTGAAAAAAAGCGGAGAAAGGTTTGTTTACCTTGACATGACCCACCTCAATCCGGATTTCCTGAAAAAGAGATTTCCAAACATATACGAAACCTTATTGAGGCTTGGAATAGATATGACGAAGGAACCAATCCCTGTAACTCCCGCTTCTCATTACATGTGCGGGGGAGTATGTGTTGACATGAACGGGTGTACAGAAATTGAAAGACTCTATGCAATAGGCGAAACAGCCCATACAGGACTTCATGGAGCAAACAGACTCGCAAGCAATTCCCTTCTTGAAGCACTTGTCTTTGCCCACCGGGCTTCCATGCATGCAAAGGAAAATTTCAAAAACTGGACAATTCCTTCAGCAGACCTCCCTGAGTGGTCAATGGGAAAAGCCACAGACCCTGATGAAGCAGTTGTAATAACCCAGAACTGGACAGAAATAAGATGGCTCATGTGGAACTATGTCGGAATTGTAAGGTCAATAAAGAGATTGAAAAGGGCATTTAACCGGATTAAACTACTTCAGGAGGAAATAAATCAGTATTACTGGGATTTCGTCCCAACTGTTGAGCTTCTTGAACTGAGAAACCTTGCATTGGTAGCAGAACTCATAATAAGGTCAGCATACATGAGGAAGGAATCAAGGGGACTTCACTACATGATAGATTATCCTGAACCAAGGGATGAGTTCTTGAAGGATACAATTCTCAGAAAGGGTGAAGAGGATTTGTTTTAGCATCTTTCTGTTACTTTCTGGATGCGAAGCAAATATCAAAGCGATATTTGACATTGATGAATTTAAAAACCAAAAAGAATTCTTATCAGTCCCGTTTCCAAATCATCTTTACATGGAAGAAGATGGTTCCATTGACCTCCTTTCATTTTTTAAAGTTCCAGAAGGGTCAATTCTGAAGGATTATTTAAGAATAATCTCAAAGACGAACTGGTTCGGATTAAACTCCGCTGTGTATTTCAGATTTGACGGAGAAATATCGGAAGACTCACTTCCGGACCCCAAAGATAGCCTTCTTACGGAAAGCAGCCTCATATTCATAAATGTTGATAAAAATTCTCCCGAAAGAGGAAAACCCGTTCCCGTGTTAACAAAATTCTTTTCAAGAAAGACGAAATTCCTTCCAGAATATACCCTCGCAGTTTTGCCGTTTCCAGGATTTCCATTAAAGGAAAATTCCACCTATTCGGTCTTCATAACAAAAAAATTAAAAGGAAAAGGAAAGGAAATAAGAAGGTCAAAATTTGTAGAAGAACTCATAAATGGAAAGTGCCAGTTGAAACCTGAAGAATGCGAAGTGTATATTGAAGCAATTGATGTTTTTGAGGAATTCTATGGAGATAAGGATAATATTTTAAACATGACCCTTTTCAGAACCGGAAAGCAGACCGATTTTTTGAGAAAACTTATAAACTCGGCTAAAGAAGAGATTCCAGTGATAGAGAATATAATTTATAAAGGCATTTTCAATGATAAAAGGCATGATATTGAGGGAATGTATCACCTTTACGAAATTCACCTGAAAATTGGAGTTTTTCAAAATGGAAGCCCTCCATACCTTGAAGAAGGGGGTGATATTGACTTTGAAAATTTATCCCCTAAAAGATGGGAGGATGGAAATGCTGTGCTTGTCCTTCCTGATTTTCAAACTCCGAAAGACGGTTATTGTGTCGTCCTTTATGGACACGGAACAGGTGGTGATGCCTATTCCTTTGTTAGGGATGGCTCAGCTTTGAACATCATAAAGGCAGGTTGTGCTGGAATAGGTTTTGATGAAATTTTAAATGGGAAAAGATGCAAAAACGATATTGAGCCTCTTCTTTTCTTCAATCCATTTAACATAAGGGCAGCGAGGAATAACATACTTCAGGCTTCTTCTGAGCTGGCGCAGATGGTTAGTTTTATTGAAAATTTTCACAAAAATCTTCCTTCCACTGGGGAGGTATTTTTTGACAGAAACAAAATTTTTTACATGGGACATTCCCAGGGAGCAATAATAGGCGTCCCGTTTCTGGGAATTGATGAAAGGGTGAAGGCAGGCGTTATTTCCGGTGGAGGCGGATTCCTCACCTACTCTCTCCTTTACAAATCCCTTCCATTTGAAATCCGTCCACTTCTTGAACTCCTCATCGGAGAGAAAATAGACGAATTTCATATTCTTCTAAATCTGTTTCAGACATATTTTGAACCTGCTGATTCTGTTAACTACATTGGCTTTATAACATCAACCTCCCCAAAGCACATATTCGTATCAGAAGGGCTTCTTGACGAATATACTCCACCTCAAACAGCAGATGCAATGATTACAGCGGGCGGGATTCCAATCCTTGAGCCAGTCAAAAAGGTCAACGAGGGACTTGAGATAAAGGGAATAAAGCCAATCTCCACACCTGTTGAGTGCAATATAAAAATTGAAAATGGGTGCATAACAGGAATTGCAGTTCAGTTTGAAAACTATGGACATTTCGCCCTTTTTGAGAGCCCGGAAGGTTACAGAATGTGGAGAAAATTTATTGAAACAGCGAAAGAAGGAATCCCTTCAATTCCTTAAAAAATACGAGTATCAAAAAAGAGATAATCAGGGGAAGAAATCCAGAAAAACTTCCCTGAGAGCATCCACACCCTCCCTCTTTCTCAAATTTCAAAACGGAATAATTATTTATCGCTTCCGCAAGAGAAAGGGCATCTTCTCTACTTCCTCTGAAAAGAATGAAAACAAAGGAGTTTATCTCATCCTCTGTCTCATCCACAAATTCAACTGTGCTATTTTCAAAATCAATTATTCCTGCAAGGTGAACGGTGTTTATATCCTTTATTATGTAATATCCGCTCCCAAGCCCTATGAGACCATTATAAAGAGCCAATCCAATCCTTTTAAACGAAAAATCACTTCCACTATAGGAAACCACTTCCCTTGATAATGCAGGGGAATACTCAATAATTTTTTCAAAAAGCGGGAAAGTAATTCTTACACTCCTGAAATCCTTTTTCGTCTTCTCGTCGGGGAAAAAGCGAATTTCTAACCTCCACGCATCCATATCCTCATATCTCTCCTCCTTTATTTCATAACTGTATCCCTCTGTCCAGACTGCATACGGGATGGGGAACTTTTCTTCTTTTGTCTTTAATCCCTTGTATGAATTGAGACTCCTTTTTTCTTTTAAAGAGATATAAGAAGGCACGCCAATTTCATCCATAATCTCCCGAACAATTTTTTGAGCATTCTCAGCCTTCTCAAGACTATAATTTATCTCGGTCGTCCAGGGATTCCAACCGGTTGAATCGCTCACCTCAGCAAGAAGAACTTCCTTTTTAGCCTCTTTTAGTTTTGAAGACAGGTCAAGTCTGCCCTTTTCGTTTATCAGAATTTCTGTAGCTCTTACAAGGAGGGAGGTTTTATAATTCTTCGTAAGGACCTCGTTGTCCTTTTCATCCACTTTGCTTCCAAACTCCCCTTCCCCTCCCATCCAGCGAAACATGTTCACGCTCCTTTCGGGATGCCATGTTCCATCAATTAAATATGGAAGCCTTTCTGGAGAATATGCGGATGTAATCTCCTGGACAAAGGTGCTTATTTTTGAAATCCTGCATCCCGCATCTTCAAGGCTTTTTAATTTTGAAACCATTTCATTTATGGCATCTTCACTCTTTTTGAATTCCGTTCCAAAATAAGGATTTGCTCCCCCGGTTACTGCAAGCTCGCCATCATCAAAGAATGTCCATTTAACTTTTATATCCCCATCTACATCCTTTCCTCCAATAACCCCGTATCCATCTTCAATGGAATATAAAGGCTTCACATCTTTAACATCATGTAAAAACTCAAAAAGTCCAGCAGGGACAACAAGTATTCTGTATCCATAGTTTTTAAGGAATTTTAATAACCCTTCTCCTGTCTGCCCTTCCTGAGCAAAAATTACGGGTGAGACTTTCAGTCCCGAAGATTTGATTATCTCCTCATTAATTTTTAATGACCATTCCATATCTTCTGATGGATAGGCGAGGAAGAGCTGGTCAGAGTAGTGAATGCTTATAAGGTCAATTTGCTCTCTATCAACAAGGGTTTTTAATTTTGACAAAACTTCAGGAAATCTATTTTTCATCACCTCTATCATATAACCCTGAAGCTCAATATCTGCTCCCCAGGAAGGATGAGCGAGGTATATATCAAGAAGGGGCTCAAAACTCTCTTTTATAATCCTTTCCTCAATTTCCTCCTGGTCAAGTTCCATTTCCGGCAGGTCAATATTGAAAATTGTTTTGAAATATCCCTCAAGCCCTCCAGGCACATACTGTAAGTTAAAATGATAAAGGGAAAGGCAATACTCACTCCCCTGAAAAAGGATAAAGGAAAGGATAAACGCTTTCATCTCTTTTATAATATTTTTTGTAAAATTTTTTTGCAAATCTATTAATCAATGTTCTCATTTGACGGGTAACCTTTTTAATATAAACTCTTTAATTTTTGCAGCAATTTCTATTGCTCTCTTTGCATCTTCTATGGCAGGTTCTTCAAATAAGGGATATCGGATCTCAACAGCATAAGGAGTGAGTATTTCAGCAAATTCAATTAACTCAATAAATGAATTATCTATTTGCAAAGCAAGAGAAATTAAGTCACCTAAAACATGAGTTTTTTCAAATTCAATCTCGTGATATATTAGGAATGCCTTCAGATATTTTTCAGCGCATTGTTGAGCATGAAAACATATTGTATCGGTTGCAGGTTCTTCGGTATTTAATTCATCTTTTGCTGTTTTTAAATCATTATCTGCTTTTCGCATCCACATTTTAACAAGTTCAATCTTTTTTTTCATAGATTACTTTACCTTTCCTGATAATAGTTGTAATAAATGCCTGTGGCACATCCTTCCACTCTTCAATATCATTTAGGGTAGTAACAACTATATCTTTAGGTATCAATAACCCGCTAAGCGCCCTGTAAACTTCACTCGCTATTGAATGGCGAGATTTGATACTATTGTCCATAACAACCAAAATATCCACATCACTGTGTTTTTGTGGGTTTCCATACGCCCATGAACCAAAAAGCACAATTTTCCATGGATTGACTGCTTCCACTATCCTTTTAACAATCTCTTGCAGGAGATTCTCATCTACTTTCTCAATTTTTTTTAATTTAATATCCTTCATTTTTTAATTATACCAAAAAATTCCCACCACTTCAATTTAAAACTTTTATCTACAAAAGTGTTTCAGAAATTTTCACTCGGACTTTTTTACCTTCAGAAAAATAGGCAAACCTGTAAAGGGAAATTTTTCCCTTATCTTTCTTTCAAGGAATACTTTATATTCCTCGGTTAGTAGTGAAGGGTCATTACAGAAGAGCAAAAAGGTGGGTGGGAATGATGAAGTCTGAACGGAATAGTAAAGGACAAATCCCCTTCTTCCCTCAACCTTTGGCGGAGGAGTATTTTTTATGACCTCCCTGAGCCATTGATTAAGAAGGGAGGTGCGAACCTTCCTCTTCATTTCCTCTTCTATAAGAGAAATGATTCCCATTAGTTCATTTATCCCTTCACCGGTTATTGCTGATGTAAAGGTGTAAGGAACAAAATCGGCAAATTTTAGGGTTTCTTTTGTCAATTGCAAAATTTTTTTTCTCTGGCTCTTTTTAATGAGGTCAGCCTTGTTGAGGGCAATACATACCCCTTTCCCATTTTCAAGACACAAAGATAGAAGTTTGAGGTCCTGCTGGACGATTCCTTCAAAAATATCAACAATCAAAATTACTATCTCGGCATTTTTTATTGAATCAATAGCCCTCTGAACGGAGAAGAATTCAATTCCCCTTTCAACACGACTCTTTCTCCTTATCCCCGCTGTGTCAACAAGAATATAATTTTTGCCCTTCCATTCAAATTTCTCCTCAATTGCATCCCTCGTGGTGCCCGGAATCGGGGTAACAATAGACCTCTCTTTTCCGAGAAGCCTGTTCATAATGGAAGACTTGCCCACATTCGGTCTTCCAATAATTGCGATTCTTCTTCCTGTTATTGTTTCCTCTTCTTCAGCATCCGGCAGGGCTTTTACAACTTCTTCCATCAGTTCGTCAATTCCTGTATTGTGCTCAGCGGAGATGGGAAAAATTCTTTCTACACCGAGGGAATAAAAATCATAAAACTGATTTTTTGCCTGCTTTGTATCCATCTTGTTTACAACATAAAAGGTCATTTTTTTGCCGCGCAAATAATTGCAGAGTTCTTTGTCAAGCGGATTCAAACCCTCCTTACCATCCATCAACATTATAATTACATCTGACTCTTCAATTGCCCTCTGGGTCTGAAGGTAAACAAGTTTACCAATCTCCTCTTTAGAATCGGGGTCAAAACCACCTGTATCAACAAGGACAAACTTTTTTTTCTTCCATTCAATTTCTGCAGTTAACCAGTCCCTTGTGACACCAGGAATGTCATCCACTATTGCCTTTCTTTTGCCCAAAATTTTATTGAAAAGGGTGGACTTGCCTGTATTCGGTCTTCCAACTATTGCTACGATTGGAAGTTTCATGAAATAAATTTTACAAAAAGAAAGGCTTTTAGTCATATTGAAACCTCTGAAACCTATCCGCATTTTTAATTGGGGGAAGGCTATAATAGGCTTTAGGCTGAAGGCGGTAGGCTGGAGTAGACTTTAGGCTGAAGGCTTTAGGCAGAAGAAATCCCACCTCCCCTAAATAAATTCAGGAAAAGGCAAATCTCATATTGGTGGCTTCCCAGCCTTCCTGCAACCCCTCCCTATGAATTCAGGAAGGAGCAAAGGAAAGAGATCACATAATTTCTCCCCAACCTTCCCTTGCACCCTTAATTACCCCCCTCTTTGAAGAGGGGGGATACAGGGGGGAGATGAAATCCTCCCCCACCCTCCTTTACGAAAGGAGGGAGTAAGGTAAAAAAGAAGGGGGAGAAATAAATTCAGTAAGGAGTAAAGGAAAAATGTCAGATTGTTATTCCCTTTTAAGGTAGTTTCTGGAATACTCTACATACCTCTCTGCATAATCCTTTATCATCTCTATCTCTCTTTCTGAAAGTTCCTTTTTAATCACAGCGGGAGAACCCATTATAAGGGACTTTGGTGGGTATCTCTTATTCGGAGGAAGGAGGGAGCCTGCAGCGACTATACAATCCTCACCCACCTCAACCCCATCAAGGATGATGCTTCCTATCCCTATAAGGCATCTGTCTTTTATAGTGCATCCGTGAAGGACGCATCTGTGTCCAACGGTTACATTGCTTCCTATTATGAGTGGATTTGTGTCCTTTGTTACATGGAGAACTGAAAGGTCCTGAATGTTTGTTCCCTCACCAATCCTTATGAAGTTCACATCTCCCCTAACCACACATCCAAACCATATACTTGACCTGTCACCAATGACCACATCTCCTATCACAACTGCATTCTCTGCTATAAAAACATCCTTACCAATGACAGGAGATTTTTCTTTAAATGGAATCACTGGCATTTCATCCTCCTTTATATATCCTTTTAAGCCTTTTTGTAAGAAGACAGAGAACCTCGTATGGAATGGTTGAGGAATAAATGGCAATGTCCTTTGCTGAAATAACCCTTCCATTTTCCTCTCCAATTATAACCACTTCATCCCCAACCTTCGCCTCAGGGACATCCGTGACATCAATTGCAGTAAGGTCCATACACACAGTTCCTATAATCGGACATAATTTTCCCTTTACAAGAACATATCCCCTGTTTGAGTTTGCCCTGAGTAACCCATCACCGTATCCTAATGGAATAATAGCGACCCTGCTTTTTCTTTTGAGAACATAAGTATGCCCGTATCCTATTCCATATCCCTCGGGAAGGTTTTTTATTGAATGAATCTTTGTCTTTAGTGAGAGAACAGGTTTCAAAGAGATTTTTGATTTGCAGTCATCGGATGGATAAACTCCATATAGAGCAATTCCACATCTCACCATATCAAGGTGTGATGACGGAAGGAGAATAGTTCCAGCACTGTTTGCAATATGCTTTAGCCCATTAAAACCCGTAATCCTGATACATCTTTTGAACAAATTCAGCTGATATTTTATAAACTCCATATCATTTAAGTCCGCATGGGCAAAATGGGACATAACTCCTTCTACCTTGATAAATTTATAATTTTTTATCTTTTCCATAATATCCTTGAAATCCTCTGACAGAAATCCGAGCCTTCCCATTCCGGTATCAATTTTTATATGAACCAGAGCCCTCTTCCCCATCCTTTTCCCAGCCTCATTCATCCTCTCAACCCCTTCTCTATCAAAAAGAACTCCCCTCAAATTATGCTCAATGATAAACCCTTCCTCACCGGGAAATACACCGTTAAGAATGAGGATTTTTCCTTTTATTTTGTTCTTTAAAAGGCTTTCAGCCTCTCCTGCTGTTGCAACACCGAACCATTTCGCTCCTGCCTTTGAAAGTGCCTTTGCTACCTCAATCATTCCATGCCCGTAAGCATTCGCCTTTACAACACAAAGAACCTCTGAATTTCTTACCCTCTTTTTTATTTCCTTAAAATTATGAATTAGGTTTCCAAGGTTTATATATGCCACACTCGGTCTCTCATCCATACCCCATATTATTGCAGTTTCAGATTTTTGAGCAAGTTTTGAAAGATTATTTTTGAGCAAGTATTTTTATTCTTCCACTTGTTTTTAAAAAACTTTCCAATAAAGAAATAGGGGTAAATATGGAGAGAAGAAGTGGATTGGATATGCTAAAAAACTTAAAAAAGATAGATGGATAATTTTTTATCTTAAAATAATATTTTATACTCATAATCCAGTTATTGGGGACCATGCTGTGTTTTAAAACTAATATTTTAAAGCCATTTTTTTCCAACAATTTTTTAATTGTATTTACCGAAAAACAAAATAAATGCCTCGGCACATCATACCCCCACCCATGTTCTTTAAATATACTTCTTTCTATCGTATCTGCATTAGGAATCACTATAAAACATATTCCTTTTGGTTTCAAAATTCTTTTTATCTCTTTTAGAATCTCATCTGGGTTGTTCAGATGTTCAAACACATGTCTCATAATTACCAGATCAAATTGAGCACTCTCAAATTTTATATCAATTAAATTTCCTTTTATTACTTTCAAGTTATACATCTTCTGGGCAAATGATAATGCATAATCACTAATATCAATCCCAGTCACTTCCCAACCAGTTTCATCCCTTAAGGCGCTCAGATACTCTCCAGATGAACATCCTATTTCTAAAACCTTAGCATTTGATAACAAATACCTTTTGAAAATCCTGGCATCAATTTTTGCAATAATATTTGTGATGAATTTTAAAAAGAAGTTTTGGATATAAGGTTCGTATTCGGAAGAATAATGTGGACTTAATTCTTCTTCCTCAGGTTGAGGATTTAAGAATATAAGCCCGCATTTTTGACATTCTACTACATTATATTCAGCATCAACAGATATCATTCTGTCCCTTCCTTTAAAAAGAAGTTTATACTCATCGGAACCACACAGATTACAATTTATGAATTTCATTATATACCTCCTTAATTTTTTCACCTATTTTTTCCCAAGAGCACTCATTTTTTGCTTTCTCCATTAATGCATTTTTTGAAGCGACGACACTATCAAAATTTTGGAGGACATGTATCAAAGCTTCTGCCAGAGATTTTTCATAAGGAGGAGAAAGTTTAGCATATATTCCCGATTCTTCAAGAATTTCTTTATTTACGGGAGTATCAAATGCCACAACAGGGAGTCCAGCTGCAAGATAATGAAGTATTTTACCATGTGCCTCACTTTTTGAAATTTTGGGCGCCACACCTATATGGGCATTTACTAAATACCTTGGCAGAGATTCATAAGGTATTCTTCCTGTAAATGTGAAATAATTTTCTATTCCCAGTTCTTGAACCATTGCCTGATATTTATTAACATCGGGATATCCAATTATTAAAAAATGCACATCTTTAAACACGGGGATTATATAGTGGGCTGATTTTATAAGTATCTCTATTCCATTTACCTTATTAAGTGTACCTGCGTAAACAATAATTTTTTTATTCCCCAAATGTTTTAAAGGATGGGAGCCCCATTCTAAATTTTCAAACATGTTAATGTTTACTCCATCAGGAATTACTTTTATTTTGTTTTCATCGATCCCAAATTCCCTTATCAAAATATTTTTTAAATTGGTTGACGAGGTAATTATTTTGGCAGGTAATTTATAAACAAATTTTTCTACCCTTTTTAAGAATTTGAAAGTAATCCCATCTTTTTTTATTATTTTATCTTCTGCTAATTCCCATACAAGGCTTCCCTGTGTATCAAAAATCAACGGAACTTTAAATAAGCTGGAAAGAATTTTACCTATGAGTGCTCCTTCGTGAAGATGTGCATGAATTAAATCAATTTTGAATTTTTTAAGAATTTTTATACATTTTAGAAGTAAAAAAAGATCAAGATAAAATTTATGAAAAGAAAAGCCAGGAGAATACTTTTTATAGAATGGGATATTAATTATTCGTTCAATTTTTATATCGGGAAGGTCCCTTCCAAGATGGTATGTACACACAATTATTTCGTGCCCATATTTTTGGATGATTTTTGCTTCTTCATAAATTCTTATATGACACCCTCTATCGGAAAAAAATGGTGTCGGAGCTATCATTAATATCTTCATCTTAAATAAATTATATCTTCTTTTTTATTTCAGGCAAATTTTAACAAAACATCATTTTCCCAAAATAATTTTTTCACCACCCCCTTCACAAAACCCCGGAATAGAAATGGTTTTTCAATGGTTTAAAGAGGAATTAAGCCGGGGCTCATTCTCCTTACAGGGTTTGTGAGGAAGAAAGCCTGGGAAGAGGTAGAAAGAACCAAAGATGTAGAGATAATGACAAACCCTTATGAATTCAAGCTGTGATAATAGGTTTCCTGTCAGGCTTTAAAAATCTTTTACGCTTTTTACTTTCTTTCTAATAATTTTTCAGCAGTTTTAGAAAGCTCAGGAGCAATCCTGATTGCCTCCAGTATACTGCTTCTACCCTCTTCATTCCCTTCCTCTAAAAGGATGAGCCCATATAAAAACTTAGCCATCGGATTTAAGGGATTAATAGAGATGGAACTCTTCAGATAATCTTTAGCAGATTCCATATCTCCCACTTCTATTGAGACCACTCCAAGATTATAAAGGCATCTATAATTCCATCTATTTAGCTCCACACACCTCTCAAAAAAGAGAAAAGAAACATAGAGAAGAGCCTCGTTTTCTGTTTCTTTATAAAGCCTGTAATATAACTCACCTAACTCTTCCATTCCCGATGATTCAATAAATGGAGAGGAAAGAAGATTCATCTCAATCCTTTTTCCCGCATTCTTTAAATTGTGGATTTTTCTATAATCCCTCCAGGCAAAAAGAAAAGTAATAAAAAGAATCAAAAAAGGGATTAGGAGGAAAACTTTCTTCTTCCAGGAATTCCCTCCGGCCACAACTTTTTCTCCCCGATAAACTCCCAGAAAAACTGCGGAAAGAAACAATAGCAACGGAAGATGAACGGGGAAATCAAAAAGGGAATGGACCATAATAGTCAGGAGGGCAAAGAAGGCACCGGTCCTTGTGCCTGAAAAGACCTTTCTGGAGGAAGAGAAAGAGATATAATCTTTGAAAAGAAAAAAAACTCCTATCAGAATGAGAATAAAGGAAAAAAGTCCTGTCGTGAATAAACACTCAAGAAATTCGTTATGAAGTGCAGGAAACTCTCCTTTCATATCACCTTTATAACAGGATGGAAAAACCCATCTAAAACTTCCAATTCCACTTCCAGAGGGAAAATACTTGAACGAGCATTTTATCCCATACCACCACATCTCAAGCCTTGAAGATATGGAGGATATAAGTCCTTTTAAAGAAAAACTGCTTCCAATTCCTCTGTAGACAGAAAAGAGTGAGAGAGCCATCAAAAACAGAATGAATAAAATGGAATAAGCCCATCTTTTCTTCATCAACCTGGAGCGATTTATAAAGATGTAAATTATTAAAGATATGAAAAGGCTTGTTATTCCACCCCAGGCACCAGAAAGGAATACTCCGGTCAGAAGGACAAAAGATAAAATCCACGGAAGGATGGACTTTCCTGAATTTCTTGAAAGAAAAAGGAGGGGCACGCATGAAGAAAGGAAAATTGAAAAATGGGATGGATTTGCAAAATTCCCTTTCATAGGAAGGGGCTTTGAGAGATAGAGAAAAAATAAAACAAGAATCACCGCCGAAATTGCTATACCCATATTGAGTAATTCCCTTATCTTCCTTTCTGCGGATAGGGATTTTGCTATTATGTATAGAAATAGAAAATCAAGAATCAAAACAATATCAAGCAATCCGCTCCTTACATCCGGAGTTTTGCGTAAGGAAAAAAAAGAAAAAAATATGAATAGAAGGATAAGAAAAACGAATTTGTCCTCAAAGATATATAAAGGAATAAATGGCAAGGAAACCCCAAAAATCAAAAAGATAGCCCCTGAAAAAAGAAGCTGGTCTTCCCTCAAAACCCCTCCATATCTCAGGGCAATAACGAATAATCCAAAAATTAAAAGAAGAGACAAAAAAACTGCTAAATTACGAGGGATAATAATATCTGTAATAATATCTTCTTTCTTCTGCATAATTAAATACCGCACCCATTGCCTTCGCCTTAACTCCTCTCAGCAGTGAAATAACCCTTTTCAAATCCTGTTTGGTAGAGTGATTGCTCCTGACAATTAGAATGATAAAATCCACTAAATTCACAATCTCAAGGGGATGAGAGTATAATAATAGAGGGGGAGTATCAATAACGATGTAATCATAGCTTTCTCTTAACTCCCCCTGGAGTTCTTGAAATTTCTTTTTTAAAAGAAGTGATGGACTTATGGGAGGATTTTCTCCTGCCGGAAGAAGGTATAAATTTTTAATATCCGTCCCAGAGATGGCGTCCTTTGTTGAAATCTCGCCGAGCAGACAATTGCTCAACCCGTAATTATTTTTTACTTTAAGGAGTTCCTTTAGTCTATGCCCCTTAAAATCCATATCAATAAGCAAAACCTTATTGCCTCCGCTGGCAAGGGAAGCAGAAAAAAGCAAACTTAGGAATGTCTTACCTTCACCTATTCCACCGCTTACTATCAAAAATGTTTTTGGATTTGGAGAAATAAATCCTGCAAGTGTAAGAATTGAATAAAACTTATCATAGATTCCGCCTTTCAAATTTAAAACCTCTGAAAACTCCTGAAACTTTATATGAGGGATGCTCGCAAGGATTGGCAGATTATAATTCTCTTCTATTTCCGATTCCCTTTTTATAGTTGTATCAAGGTTTTCCATAATAAAAATTGCAATGATTCCAATCATAAATCCAGCAAAGGCTCCGAAAAGAGATGACCTAAAAGGTCTGGGCTTCACAGGATGAAGAGGAAGACTTGCTTCCTCAATAAGTTTTATATCCATATCCTTTATGTTGCTCATAACATCAATCTTCTTCATTTCCCTTAAAAGAGTATTGTATATCTCCCTCTCAACCTCAGCATCCCTTTGAAGAATTGAAAATCTTATTTCTTTCTCCTTCTGAGTGAGAAGTTTTCTCCTCTCTTCTTCAAATAGTTTTTCCATCCCCGCTATCTCCCTTTCTTTTGCAGTTACAAGAGGATGCTTATTTCCATACTTTGACTTTAAGGAAACCAATTCCATCTTTTTTTCTGTTAAAACATTTTTCATCTTTGCAACAAGAGAACCATCTTCATCTCTGCTTTCAACTCCGAAATCATACTTTTTCACAAATTCAATGAGGTCCTCTTCAGATTTCCTCAATCTCTCTTTTGTTTCTATCAACCTGTCAGTAATGGAGAGAAGTGTATTGCTCACATCTGTGGCAAATGTGTTTTTCTGAAACTCAAAATACGCTGAGATTACCGCATTTACCATATCCCTTGCCATTTGAGGAGAACTGTGTTCAGCAGATACCTCTATTATATATGTCCCCTCAACAGCAGAGACATTTATATGTTTTGTTAAAGAATCTACTTCGGTATCCCTGTGTTTATAATTTTTATTCAACTTTTCAGAAGCAATCTTAAGCACCTGTGAGGATTTCAGCAGTTCAATTTGCGTCTTTGTCACCCTTTCTCCGTAATCAGCCATAATTATGTCATTTAAAGATTTTATCTCAATTTTCGGTGGACCCACATATATCTTTCCAGCTGACCTGTAAACAGGTTTTGAGAACTTTGAATAAAGAAATGCAGAGAAACTGAAAATAAAAACCGATAGAATAATGATGGAATAGTTCTTTCTTATTATCTTCCATATTTCCTTTATACTTATTTCCTCTCCCATTAGAATATGCTCCCCGGGATGTATATTATATCCCCTGGCTTTATCTCAATGTTACCCTCAACCTTTCCCTTCTTTATAACACCTTCAAGGTCAACCTCAATAACCTCTTTGTTGCCATTTTCATACCTGTAGACCTTCGTTTTATTTAATGCCGAAAAATCAGTTGGACCACCTGCACTTAAAAGGGCATCAAGAACCCTGAAACCCTCTTTGAACTCATAGGCTCCTGGAGATTTTACCTCTCCAACAACATAAAACGCATTCTGCTGGGTCCCTTCAATTGAAGAAATTGAGCCTTTCTCCTTTCTGCTGACATATATAATATCTCCTGCTGACACATCAATTCCCGTATTCCCTGTTTTTATAAGTTCCGATAGAGAAAAACTTCCTATTCTCTTCAAGGCATTTCCCTCCCTCCTCAAAAGCGTTATGGTATCCCCTGAAAATGGAGTGGGTCCACCTGCTATGAGAATATAATCAATTATTGTCCTTCCTTTCCTCGGGTCGTAGCTTCCTGGATTTTTGACCTCTCCGAGAACAAAGACATTCCTGAGGGGCGATGGAACAATTTCAACTTTTATCCTTGGTTCAACCATATATCCGCCCTTCAGGTAATTGACAAGATAGTTCTCTATCTCATTTGAACTCAAACCAGCAACCTTTATTCTTCCCACCGGAGGGATGTTCAGGGTTCCGTCCTCCTCAACTTCATATCTTCCACTCATGGATTCCTCTCCAAAAACTGTAAGGATAACCGTGTCCCCTGGCATTATCTTAAATCCCTCATCTGCGGAAAGGAGAATAAAAATAAAGAGCGTTAATATCTTCATTTTATATTATAGGTTATTCCAGCTCTCACATCGCTGAAATCATTTCCTTCAAAGGGATGAAAAAATCTGCAGGCGGAAAAGAGTTCAAAGGATTTCAGTGTATAACCTGCGTTCAATCCTGTTGAAATATACCCCTTATCTTCCTCGCCTTCATATTTCACCCGGTAAAGGCTCGCATCGCCACCAACCCTTATTTTCCTTCCCAATCTCCATATAATAGAAAAACCCCCTCCTTCTGTTATGTATCTTTTTCCCATAAAATCTTCTCCTGATGTTCTGTAAAGACTTCCGGAGATTTCATTCCTTCCTGCAGAATACTGAACAAAAATCCTTCCCATAAAACCCTCTCTTTCTCCCTTTGATAAAAAATTATATCCACCCCTTATCTCTGTTTTCAAGCGAAAAAGAAAAATCCTTATAAAGCAGAATGGAGAGAACCTCATCCAGTCTTCTATCCCGAAATACTTCACCTCAAGACCACCCCCTCCCCTGATTCTCTTTGTCATATAACCTTCAACTTCTCCATTAAAAATCCCGAACGGATAATCTATATCTTCATAAAAGAGGATGTTATACCCACCCCTTATGGAACCGGTAAAAGAGATTCTTCTGCTTAGATTTTTTCTTGTGCTTAGTTCTGAATACAACGAGTTTCTCATTACAAGCTATGAAAAAAGCTCCTCTGGTTTTGTTATGTCCTTAGAAAGGGTGGAAAGAGAATCTCCCACAATAAATGTAATATCTTTGAAATTGTATTGAACATGAACATCGGAATTTCCAACAAACCTCATGTTTTCTGTTATGAAATACCTGTAAAACATCCCATCTCCTGAAACGGATATGCCGAATTTTTTGATTCTTTCAAATTTTATATATGGTTCAATGAGGATATAAAAATCCCCCCTCTGGTTTTCAAACCTGTAATCCTGATAGCCAGTGGAAAACCTGCCTCCGAAAAGAAAAGAAAGATTTCTATCCGGAGAGGATAGTAAAATTCCAATTATGAACAGTAAACTCATTTAGTTATGAATACCTCTACCCTTCTATTTCTTTCCGGTATTTTTGGGTCAAGAGGTTCCGCACTACCCGCTCCCTTTACCTTTACCCTCCCCTGTTCAAGCTGAAAATCTTTATATAGAATTTTTGCTATGTAAAGAGCCCTTAAAAGGGAAAGGGTTGGATTCTTTTCATCCTCAGAGGAATGCCCGACAATCGTTATAGACATTTTCTCATTTTCCTTTAAAAATTTCCCAAGAACCACAACGACTTCAATACCCTCTTCAGGAACAAAGCTATCCTTCTTGAACCTCAAACCCTCAAGAATCACCTTCTCACCCCTTAGCAATTTTTCCACAAGCAATTCTTCAGGACTTTTTTCTAACTTCTTTTCTTCTTTCTTTTCAGGAGGCTTCTCAACAGGCTTCTTAACCAGTTTTATCTTTCGCCACACACAGGGTGCTTTCTTAAGATTGAGAAGTGGAAGAATTTTTGAAATGGTGTTATCTGCAGACCTCTCTATGAGTTCAGAATAGGAAAAAACAGGAACTCCGTTGTAGAACTCAACATTAACAGAAGTTTTCCCTTCAAAAAGCCTCTTTCCATTTATATCAAACAGAACTACTGAAAAAGATATTTTTGGTTCCTTTGACCATCCCTTATCATCCACAAGAAACTCCCTTACCTCTCCGTGAAGAATTCCCATAGCTCCTATCAATCTTCCAATGGCAATTGCTGTTCCTGTATCAATCTCTGATGGCATAATCACTCCTTTCCCCTCAAGAAACTTTTTAACCTCTGAGGGGGTCATAACCCCCTTCTGGGTTTTTTTGATGAATTCCGCTACCCCCTCACTTACAAGAAAGCCCGCATCCGGATAAATCGTTTTGTTATTAAATGGAAAAACTGCTATACATGGGAGCTTCTTAATTCTTTCCTCATTATAAATTTTGTTCGTAGATAAGACATAAGGGGAACACCCGAAAAGAAAGAGGCAAAAAACAATCCTCTTCACTCTGCAAATTCTGGAAGAAGTGGACTTACAGGTTTCCTGAATGGAATCGGAATTTCCGGCCATAACACAAGGAGGCTATAAGGAACGGGAAGAATTTCCTTTTTTTCAGCCCTCACTTCAAGCCTCTTTATATTCTCCTCCATATCAGCTTCAGAAACAAACTCCTCCTTTTTCCTTTCTAAAAAGCCCATTCTCATGAGAATTTTCATGTATTCATCTTCCTCAGCCTTTCTCTTTATAAGATATCCCTTAATCCCCATCCTTCCATAGAGCTTAAACTCACCTTCATCCATTTCCTTTGTCCAGACTACTCCCTTTCCATCGGGTCCTGTCAGAAATGAATAACTACCGCATGTCTCTGTCCATACCCGGTCATATTTCCTCTTTTTCCCTGTTTCTATAACCACAGAGTAAACACCCTTTTCCTTAACAAAAAAATTAAGAACTGTAAAACCTCCTTCTGTCTTTGCCTCTGCCTCTTCGTATTCAGGAAATTGCGGAAGAAGTTCCTCAAGGTTTAAAGCCCTAACAATTGATGATGCCTTATCTCCAAATGTCAGCTCTTTCCCTTTCATCCATCCTCTTAAGGGGGAGATAGGGGTAAAGCATCCCGAATCAATGACTATGAAATCAACAGAGTCTTTTTTATATGAAGAAACCTTGATTTCATACTCACCCCTCGGAAGAAGAATGTTCCCAGCCTTTTCTAAAAATTTTTCTGATTTCTTCAATAAAAAAGATTTATCGCCAATGGTTATTATAGAAGTCGTCTTTGCCTTTCCAGCAATGATGAACCTTCCTGATGGCAAAGAAACTTTACAGGTATAGATGTAGGGTTTTTCTTCTTTTAAAAGGAGTTCCTCTCCTTTTATAATAATCCTCTTTTTTCCACTGAGAACCTCAAAGTATTCCTCAGGATATGGCTGTGAGGAAATAGCAGTATCAAAAGAAAGGGCATGAACGAGGTCCCTCGCCCAGTCCTCGTGAAGGACCTTTTTATCTGTTAAAGTAATAATTGCAAATAAAAGAATGAGATTCATTTACCCTCCTCTCTCTACCCCCTCATGGAAACTCCATTTTCATCTCCCCGCAGAGAAACGAAATTCCTGATAGGAAGTGGCACCTGATTCATCGGAAACCTCTATTTTTACATATATCTCACCAGGCGGAACAGGTTGAATAACCAATAAACCATCCTCTGTAATACTGGCTTCAGGAGGACCTTCCTTTAATGTAAAAGTTATTTTATCTCCATCCGGATCAGTTGCTTCAACTTTGTAAACAAATCTCCCCCATTCCAGAGTTGATGGGGGATTTGATGTAATAACCGGAGGAGAATTTTGGACAACCACCGGATTGGAGAGGTATTCCCTCCCCCTTGCTTCACCGTCAAATGGGGTTGCTGAAACAACAACTATATCTCCCTTTTTTGTGTATGATGATGGAAGTGTGTCTCCTTTTACATCAGGAACAACCTTGTTATTTATATACCATTTATACTCTACCTCTACCGGGTCATCATCAGGGTCATAAACCTCAGAAATAGCCTTTATATCATCCTTTGTCCCCGGATTTACAGGAGAAATCCCTATGTCCTTTATTACAGGAGGTGAGTTTATTATCCTGACAGGCTCTGTTTCATAAACCTTTCCGTCTTCCTTTCCATCATTGGGAATCAACCTGCAGGAGAGCAAAGTGCCTTTCCTCAGACCCGGAATTTTTATCCTTTCGGTCGTCCAATCCGTTGGCTCTCCATTTAATAACCATTGTATCTTCACTTCAACAGGGTCCTTATCCCTGTCAAAAGTTGAGTAAGAAACAGAAATCTCATCACCCGCAACCGGAGCAGGTGGAACAATCCTCGCTGATGTAATTTCAGGTGGAGAATTTCCTGGAACAGAACCTACCTCTTTTTTCTTGCATCCCGCAATGACACTCAAAAATAGAATAAAAGCGAAAATTTTCTTCATTGCTTTCATTCTACTAAAAAAATTTCAAATTTCAATAAAATCGTTTTTACAAAGGAATACTTTTCCGTTTCATTTGACTAAAGAATTTTCATCTTTTAAAAATATCTCATGCCAAAGCCCTATGAAAAATGGATAGAAGAGATTGAAAGGCTCTGTAAACCAGAGGAAGTTATGTGGTGTGATGGTTCAGAGGAAGAAGCTCATAAACTCATAGAGATTGGGATAAAAGAGGAAAAGATAAATAACTACCCGGTATTTACTGAACTGAATCAGAAAACCTTCCCAAAATCCTATTATCACAGAAGCCATCCGACAGATGTAGCAAGGACGGAACATCTCACATATATATGCTTTCCTGACAGAGAAACCGCAGGTCCAAACAACAACTGGATGAAACCCGAGGAGGCGAAGGAAAAACTTTTACCCCTTTTCAAAAACTCTATGAAGGGAAGAAGGATGTATGTGATTCCATTCATGATGGGTCATCCAGAATCAAAATTCTCCAAACCCTGCATACAGGTTACAGACAGCGTTTATGTGGCAGTTAGTATGAGAATAATGACGAGGGTGAGAAAAGAAGTCCTTGATAAAATTGGAAACTCTGAGGACTTCTTAAGAGGGCTTCATTCCATTGGAGACCTGAATCCGGAAAGAAGGTTCATAATGCATTTTCCGGAAGAAAAACTCGTCTGGAGCATAGGCTCAGGCTACGGCGGGAATGCGTTGTTAGGAAAAAAGTGTTTCTCTTTAAGAATTGCATCCTATCTGGGATTAAAAGAGGGATGGCTTGCTGAACACATGGCTATTATCGGGATTGAAGACCCGGATGGAAAAGTTTATTATATAGCAGCTGCCCTTCCCTCAGCCTCTGGAAAAACAAACTTATGCATGCTTGAATCAACTCTTCCAGGATATAAAGTATGGACGGTCGGAGATGACATAGCATGGCTAAGGATTGGAGATGACGGCAGGTTATATGCTATAAATCCTGAAACTGGATTTTTTGGAGTTGCTCCGGGCACATCAATGAAGACAAATCCAAAAATGATGATGGCATTAAAGGCGGGAAAATTTTATCCTACCCTTTTCACAAATACGGGAATAAACCCCCAAAGAATGGAACCCTGGTGGGAAGGAATGGAAGAAGTTCCCGAGAATTTGATTGACTGGGAGGGAAATCCCTGGAAACCGGATTCCGGTAAACCCTGCTCCCATCCAAATGCGAGGTTTACTGTTTCTGTGTATAACCTGAAAACCCTTTCGCCCGAGTTTGACAACCCAAATGGAGTTCCTATTTCCGCGATAATTATTGGTGGAAAGAGAAAAAATACCATTCCCCTCGTCACAGAATCCTTTGATTGGAAACACGGTGTATTTCTCGGAGCGAGAATGGGAACAGAAACAACTGCTGCTGCAGAAAAAAAGGTGGGAATGGTAAGAAGAGATCCTTTTGCTATGCTACCTTTCTGCGGATACAACATGGCAGATTACTTTCAACACTGGCTGGAGATTGGAAATTCAATGAAAAATCCTCCGAAGATATTTCTGGTAAACTGGTTCCGAACAGATGAAAATGGCAGATACCTCTGGCCGGGATTTGGCGACAACATAAGGGTTCTGAAATGGATTATTGACAGGATAAAAGGAAAAGTGAGTGCAAGGGAAACTCCTCTCGGACTCATGCCATACTATGAAGACCTTGACCTTTCTGGTCTAAATTTAAGCAGGGAAAATTTTGAAAAGTTGGTGGAAATAAACAGAGAGGAATGGAAAAGGGAAATAGAGGAAATAAAATCTTTCTTCTCCACTTTCGGGAAAAAATTGCCTGACTTTTTGTGGAGCTGTCTCAAAAAATTGGAAGAAAAAATCTGAATTATTTATTTTTTTCCTTCCTTTTACTTGCTTCCCAGAGTTCCGAGAGCTCGTCAATCTTCATAGCGGTGATATCCTTTCCCTCTTTCAAAGCCATCTCCTCCATCTCCTTCCATCTTTTTATAAATCTCTCATTTGTCTTCCTCAGAGCATCCTCCGCATTAACTTTCAAAAATCTTGCGAGGTTTACTACCGCAAATAGTAAATCTCCAGCTTCGTTCTCAATCTCCTCCTGATTCTTAGAGTTTATAGCATTTTTCAGCTCATTGAGCTCCTCAAGGACTTTTTCATAAACCTCTTCCCATCTCTCCCAGTCAAATCCAACCCTTGAAACCTTCTCCTGAATCCTTTTAGCCCTGTATAACTGAGGTAAAGCCTTCGGAACTCCGTCAAGTATTCCCTTACCCTTCTTTTCTTTTCTCTTTATCTCTGCCCAGTTCCTCAAAACCTCATTTGTATCCTTTACTTTAACCTTCCCAAATACATGGGGATGCCTGTGTATGAGTTTTTTATTTATCCCCTCTATCACATCAGAAATCGTAAACTTCCCTTCCTCCTTCGCTATCTGGGAAAGGAAAACGACCTGAAGAAGGAGGTCTCCCAGTTCCTCTTTCAATTTTTCATGATTTCCCTCATCAATCGCCTCCACCACCTCGTATGCCTCCTCAATGACATTTCCCCTCATACTCTCCATTGTCTGCTCCCTGTCCCAAGGACATCCATTTTCAGACCTCAACAGTTCCACGGTCTTCACAAAATCCCGAAATAGTTTTTCTACTTTAAATTTCATTTTTTTTATAATATCATTACTTCAAATGATTACAACAATTTTTTGCATCTTTTTCATTCTCGCCCAGGTAAAGGAAATAGCAATTCCGTCTTTCTTTGAAGAAACTCAAAAATTGATCAACTCTTCCGAATCTGAATATTCAACCAATGAAGACAGACTTCTGAAAGCGCTGCTTTCTGCCGGAATGCTCAGAAATTATCCTGTGTCCTACGCTTTGATAACGCAGTCAGCAAAGGAAGTTCTTATGGGAAATTTTTCAAAGGCTGAAAAGTTATATATGACAGCCTCCTACATTTCTCCGGACCTACCTGCTGTCCATTACATTTATGCTAACGCCCTTAAGGACACAGGAATAAGTGGAAGGTTCAAATCATTCCTTCCCTTCTTTAACTTTTTTGTCCTCAAGCATTCAAATCCTTTCTCCTATGAAGAATTGAAACTGATATGGCTTTCCAACATTTTTACATTTGTGCTTTTGATAACATCACTCGTAGCATGTGCGGTTCTGGTAAAAAATTTACCAGCCATACTTCATTTCTTCAGTGAAATCCTCAAGGGTTTACTCCCAGAATGGGGAATTATAGCTATCTTCCTTCTCCTTCTTCCTCTTCCTGTCGTCGCAAAAGTCCCCTTTGGTTATCTCATACCTTCTTATCTCACATTCTTCGTAATATTCAGTAGAAAGGATGAAAAAGGGACAAAAATCCTTGCCTTTCTCCTTCTGATTTTATTTGGAAGTCTGGACCTCCTTGGCAAAAAAATTTCTGTCCATTTCAACTCCGCGAGAATTCAGCATTTAACCTACATTTATAAATACCATTCAGGACAATGGGACAGAGAATTCTTCAACATGGATTTTAAAGAGGAGGAAAGTCCAGAAAGGCTCTTTGTTAAAGGATTATTGTTTATAAAAGCGGGAGATTATGAAAAAGCCAAGTTAATCTTTGAAACCCTGTTGAAAAAGGGATATCTCAAGGGGAAAACTCTCAATAATCTGGGAATAATAGAATATGCTATGGGGAATCAAAAAGAAAGCGAAAATTACTTCCAGCAGGCCATAAAAACCTCAGACTTTATTCCGGAAGCCCATTATAACCTTTCAATTATATATTTTTCTCAGGCAAAACTGGACGAGGGAAAAGAAGAACTTGAAATCGCAAAAACCCTGCTTCCTCAAACTGTTGAAAAAATGTCAAGATTTATGTCAAAAGAAAACATAAATCTCCTTTTTATCCCTTCGGAGCTCCATCCTGACGAATTTATGAAAGGGGTTAAAGAGGAGATAAATACTGAAGTCTACAAGGAAATCATGAGCTCCATTTTTGGAAATTCTCCCAAAAACAAAAGCACCCTGTTAAGTGTGATATGTGGAATCATCATACTTATTTTTCAGCTTCCTCTCTTCAAAAAATACATGCCAAATTTCTGCAAAAGGTGCGGAAAGGTTTACTGTAGCTGGTGCGAAGAAACCCCTCTTGAAAACGAGTGCGGGGTTTGTTATACCATTTACATACTTAAAGAAAAAATACCCCCTGATGAAAGGATAAAATTTGAAATTGAAACATCAAAAAGGTATTATAGAAAAAGATGGACAGTAATAGGATTCAACATACTTTTTCCTGGAATGGGATACATAATAGGAGATAAAAACTTCAGGGGATTTTTCCTTCTCTCTTTATGGATTATCCTTTTTGAACCTCTTATACTTTCAAGGTCCTTAGCCAAAGGATTGATGCCATTTTCTGTGGAACTTGGCTTCCTTGAAATCTACACCACAATCGTGATTGCCTTCCTCGTATGGATATTGACCCTGCTCAGAATGAGAAGCTGGAGGTAAATGGTTACTAAGGAACAAATAAAAGGAAAATCAACAGGCGAGGGGATCTGGAAATATTTTCAGAATATATCTGCGGAGAGAAAAAATGGAATATTTGTTTTAAAAACCAAAGAAGGAAAGGAAATTCAGATTTTGTTTTTTGACGGAAAAATCGTTTATGCGGAATCCGATGTAAAAAACCGTGACAGAGCAATTTTGACATTTCTTGTTGAATGCGGAATAATAGATAGTGAAACAAAGAACAGAATCCTTAAAAGAAAAGAAAAGGCAAAAGGATTAAGTATCATCTCCCTTCTCCTTGAAGAAAAACCAGGCATGGAGGGTGAAATTGCAAAATGCCTTAAAACGAGAACCTTTGAAATCATTATTGAACTCCTTATGTCCCAGGAAATTAACTTTGAATTTGTGGAAAAGGGGAAAGGAGAGATAGGATTTAATCCAAAAATTTTTCGTCCAACAATCCCTGATTCAATCATCCTTAATGCCACCAGAATTATAGATGAACTGAGAAATATCTCTGAAGAAGCGAAAGTCCCCCGCCATATTCCTGTTCTTACCGGATCTGTTGACGAGAATACCTTGAAGAGATTGAGAATAGATGAAAAAGAGCTCATTAAATACATTGATGGAAAAAATGCAATAATTGAAATTGCAAGGAAAGCAAAAATATCGGTATATGAAGCCATGATATACATCTCGGAACTCTTGAGGAACGGATTGGCTGAAATTGAAGGGGTGAAAGAATTCCCCGCAGAGGAGGAAGAAGAGAAAAAACGGGATGTTATAAAATTGGGGTTCAAAAACTTGAATGCCATTCTTATCATACTGGCTCTCCTCATTTTTTATTCTGCTTCCTTCTTTTACCCGAAGAAAGAAAAAATAAAGGTGCTGGATTCTCTACAAGAAGCTCAGGTTCAGAAACAAATGGTTAAAATACAAACCGCCCTTGAAGCATATAGAACGATGGAGGGAAAATATCCCGATTCCCTCCTCTCCCTGAGCGAAAAAGGGATTATTGATAGAAAAGATTTGACATTTCCTATAAATAGATTATACTATTATAAAAATGGTGAAAATGGGACATATTATGAACTTGGATTGTGAGGGGAAGTAAATCTAAACATGGAAGAGTTTAGAGAGCTCTATTTTGATGACCTGGAAGCCTTCCAGACGCTGGCAGGGCAATTTAACGAGAACCTCACTTTCATAAGCGACAGAGCTGGCGTTCACATAAGTTCAAGAGGCAACAGAATTTTGCTCTACGGAGACCCTGAAAAAGTTGAAAGAACCGAAGCATTGATAAACTCCCTCTACGAACTGGTATTAAAGGGAAACAGAATTACAAAGGTTGAAATTGAAAAAAAATTAAAGAGCTATGAAGAAACCTCAAAAAGCCTCCAGATGGAGGAGGATGTCATTTTATATTCATACAAAAACAAAAAGATAATGCCAAAATCTCCACATCAAAAGGAGTATATAAAGGCAATAGAAAAATATGATATTGTTTTCGCAATAGGACCCGCGGGGACCGGAAAAACATACTTGAGCATGGCAATGGCTGTGAAATATCTGAAAGCGGGGTATGTAGACAGAATAATTCTCACAAGACCGGCTGTTGAAGCTGGAGAAAAGCTGGGCTATCTTCCCGGTGACATCCAGGACAAAGTCAATCCTTATCTTAGACCATTATATGATGCCCTCCACGACATGCTTGAATTCAATCAGGTATCAAGACTTATCTCAAGAGGAATAATAGAGATTGCACCCCTCGCTTTTATGAGGGGTAGAACCTTGAACAGTGCCTTTATAATTCTTGATGAAGCACAAAACACAACTTCTGAACAGATGAAGATGTTTCTCACCCGTCTCGGATTTGATTCAAAAGCAGTTATTACAGGAGACATAACGCAGATTGACCTTCCCAAAAATCATAAATCGGGACTAATTGAAGCTCAGAGAATTCTTTCCGGAATACCAGAGATAAAATTTATCTATTTTGATGGCTCCGATGTTGTGAGACATCCACTCGTTCAGGAAATAATAAAAGCCTACGATGAATACGAAAAAAGAGGATAGCTCATCTTCCAGAAAAAATCTGCCCAAAAATCTTTTAAAATGGGCTCACATAATAATCCTTCAACTTCTGCTTTTGTCCTTTACCGGAATCCCCGGAAGACAAAAATACAACCTTCACATAGACATGCCTTCTCCATATACAATCGTTGCCGACAGAGATTTCCTCGTAGAGGATGAGGAAGCCACAAAAAGAAAAATTGAAGAGGTAGCAGGCAAAGTTGAGTATGTATACGATTATTCTCCTCTCTCAAGCCTTAATTCATGGGAAAACTTTAAATCAGCTTTTATAAAATTAAAAAGCGGTTACGAAAATTTAAATGCTCAATCAGTAAGAAGTTACTTCAAAAGCATGGGAATAGAAATAAACGAAGATGATGCCCGTTACCTGTTGAGAGAAAATTTTTCTCTCTCAATATTGAAACACTTAGAATCCCTTATCTCATGGGTAAAGGATGTCTATATAGTGGCTGATAAAACACTCCTTTCAAAGCATCTGGGAAAAGGGGTGGTAATAAGGATTCTGAAAAAGGATGGCGGTGTGGAAAGTGAAATAAGAGTTAAGGATATGACAAATATAATCGGGCTCAATGAAGTCAAAAAAAGATTGAAAGCGGTAACACAACCCCCTGAATGCATTAGCATTGCTGAGAAATTGATATCTCCGAATCTCTATTTCAACGAGAGCGAGACATTAAAGAGGAAAGGAGAGGCAGAAAGTGCGGTAAAACCTGTTTTTCATAACATCAAAAAAGGGGAGGTGATTGTAAGAGCGGGAGACAGGGTTACCGAAGAGATATGGAAAAAGGTCAAAACTTACGAAGCAATAAAAGGAAGCTCCATTGAATGGAAATCATATCTGGGAAGTTCCATACTAAACTTGTTTATGTTTTTTCTCCTTTTTCATTATCTTCCGGGGAGAATAAAGGGCTATAATTTATCCCTAAGGGACATCTCCTTTATATCTCTTTTCGTTCTCTTTTCCACGGGAACAATAAAATTCCTTTCGGTTATTGGCGAAGCGGTAGCATTGAAATTCGGATGGGAAACGGAACCCCTGATGGGATTTTTTCTACCCATTCCAATGGTTCCTATGGTCATTTCCACTCTCACAGGTTTCACACATGCATTTCTAATTTTCATGGCTATGATAGTGATTGAAGTTACAATTTTAAAAGTCTCAATTTATCCTGTCCTTTTTCATCTCCTCTATGGATTGACACTTCTTTATCTCTTGAGAGCAAAGAGAATGAGAATAGCAGTGGTAAAACCGGTCTTGAAAAGCATTCTGGAGATTATCTTCTTTGGAACAGGTATAGGATTGATAGCAGGGGGGGATTTTCTCAATATCATGAAATTCAACCTTTCTGCAATATCCTGCGGAATCTTATCGGGGATGTTATCCGCAGGAATCATTCCTGTTGCGGAAGCAATTTTTGGATATACATCTGAACTAAAGCTGATGGAGCTTTCTTATAAAGAACATCCTCTTCTAAAAAAACTTGCCCTTGAGGCACCAGGCAGTTTTCAACACAGTCTTGTGGTGAGCGACCTCGCAGAAGAGGCAGCAGAATCAATAAAAGCCAACTCAACCCTTGCAAAGATCGGCGGACTTTATCACGATATAGGCAAGATAAAAAATCCCCATTATTTCATAGAAAATCAAAAGCCCGGAGAAAATCCTCACGACCATCTTTCACCAAAGATGAGTGCACTTATTGTGCTTTCCCATGTAAGAGATGGGAGGGAACTGGGTTTAAAATACGGACTTCCTAAAGAAATTATTGAAATAATTGAAAGCCACCATGGGACTTCTGTAGTGCAGTATTTTTACGAGAAAGCCAAAAAAACCTGGGACCCCCAAAGGTCGGAATTAAATGTGGATGATTTCAGATATCCCGGACCAAAACCGAAAACAAAAGAAGCCTGCATCGTAATGATGGCAGATAGAGTGGAAGCTACGGTGAGGGTTCTTGACTCTATAACCCCTCAGAAAATAAAAGATGCTATAGAAGAAATCTTCCGCAGGCTGTTTGAAGACGGACAGCTCGACAGCTGCGATATCACTACTCAGGAAATAGCTCTTATAAAAGAGGTATTTATGAAAAAACTTGTTGCAACCTATCACCAGAGAATTGATTATCCCTCCACTCTGAAACAGAAAAAGGCGAAGGTCCTCCCATTTACCGGAAATGATAAAAGTTTCAATAACAACTCAAAATAAAGAAAAAATCCCTTTTGATAAAAGGTTTATCAAAAAGCTCTCAAGATATGTTTTCAAAAAAATAAATTTTCTGAAAAGGGGAAAAAATGTTATTATTGATATAACTTTTCTGCCAAAAGAGAAGATGAGGAGTTTGAATTTTAAATACAGGGGAATCAATAGAACGACATCCTCCCTCGCCTTCTCTTACGGAAGTCCCTCCTCTGATGAAAAAATTTACATAGGAGAAATCCTTTTGAATGGAGAAATATCAAAAAAGAAATCAGACAAATTTGCAGAAGTGTTGATCCATGCCCTTCTTCATTTAGCAGGGTATGACCACTCCAAACCGACAGAAAGAAAAGAAATGTTTAAAATTCAGGAACAAATACTAAAAGAACTGGAGGAAAAGAGGTGGGCATTATAAAAAAGGGGAGCAAAAAATTAGATAGCGATATAGCAAGCTATATAGAAAAAGGGGTAAAAAAGGGATACATTGATGAGTATGAGGCGGAAATTTTTATGAAACTTTACAGAACCAGGGATAAAAAGGCAGGGGATATAATGATAAAAAGGCAAAATGTGGTCGCAGCGCGAGCGGATATGAATTTTGACGCCGTGATCAAGTTATTCATTGAAAGTGGTCTGAGCAGGCTTCCTGTTTATGAGAAGACCCTTGATAACATAATAGGAATAATATACATCAAGGACCTCATAAAACTCCTGCCACAGGAGGAAAAAAACATAATAAAGGTGCTTAGAAATCCCTATTTTGTCCCCGAATCAAAGAACATTAGAGACCTCTTTAAAGAAATGAGAGAAAAGCATATACACCTTGCCATAGTATTTGATGAATATGGAGGAGTTACAGGGATAATTACAATTGAGGATATAATGGAAGAAATATTTGGCGAAATTTACGATGAAGGAGAGCCCGAAAAAAAAGAAATGTTTGAAATAAAAAATGGTGTTATAATAGCAGATGGAGAATGGAAAATAGAAGAGCTTATACAACAAACAGGAGTGGAAATAAAAAAAGAAAATTTTGAAACTGTTGGAGGATTCCTCGTCCACCTTCTCGGCAGAATCCCTACCACAGGAGAAAAGATTAAATATAAAAATCTCCTTTTCACAGTAGATAATTCGGACGAAAGGAGGATCAAAAAAGTAAGGGTTGAAATCCTTGAAGAGTGAGAAAAAGAAAAAAATAATTCTTGATGAAGTAGAAAGAGAAATAATGGTTTATAAGGACTATCTGGAGAAAAAAATAGACGAAAAATTCTCAGGAATACTCGGAATAGCTATAAAGAAGACCGCAAAGGTGCTTTTCAACTGGGTGACGAAGTCCGGTTTTATAAATCGTTTCAAAAAGAATTATGAGTTCCTCCTTGACGCCTGTGAAGAATTAAATGAAAGGGAAGCAGATATATCCGAAATAATCAAGGAGAAAAAGGATGAATACCTGAGCTCAAATGAAATCTACTTGAGAGCCAATAAAAAATCGGAAAAAATAAAAAAACTTGAAAAATTCCTCCTTGACGAATTTAAGGTTCGTCTAAAAATATACTCAAGAATACTTAGTGCGGAAGGAGAAAGCTATGATGAACTTGTCAAAAATGCCTTTAAAGAAAAGTCGGAACTGGAAAAATTGATAAAAGAGGAATTCAAAATAATCAAAAACACACTTGAACTCATTTCTTCTGAAAAAGACCTCATAAAAATCCCTTCTCCGATCAGAACCCCCATCCTGAAAATTTTTTCTACATCTGCTGAAATTATGAAGGAAAAAATGTTTGAAGACATAGAAAGAATTTATAAAAAGTGAAAAGGGCTGAACCTGTATTTATTCTCCACACCGCTTCCTATGAAGATTTAAAAGAACTTTCGCTACTCCTTAAAGACATCCTCCCACCACTTCACGGCAAAAGGGTCCTTATAAAACCAAATATACTCGCCCCGAGAAAACCCGAAGAAGGGGTTACAACCCATCCATCTATATGTGAAAAGGTAATAGAGGCTGTGCTTGAAAAAGGAGGGAAGCCCCTCGTGGGAGACTGTCCCGGAGTAAGTGGTTATGGAGCATGTGAAAAGGCGGGAGAGGTTTCTGGAATAAAAAGGGTAAGCGGGGATTTTTTCGTAAATTTTGCAAAAGATGCAAAAAGGGTTCCTATCAAATCCCGATTTTTCTCAGAAATAACAGTCTCAAAAATATGCCTTGAGGTGGATTACATTATAAACCTCCCAAAATTCAAAACCCATATGCTCACATATTTTACGGGTGCCATTAAAAACATGTTCGGAATTGTAGTAGGTGGTGACAAAGCATTGACCCATAGAAACGCTCCATCAAGGGAAGAATTCTCTGAGGCAATTCTTGATATATTCTCTTTGAGACCACCTGACCTCACTGTAATGGATGGGGTTGTTGCAATGGAAGGAAATGGTCCATCCGGGGGGAAACTCGTAAAGCTCGGAGTGATTCTCATTTCAAAAGACCACCTCGCCATTGATGCGGTGATGGGACTTATTGCAGACCTTGACCCTGTGACCCTGCCAGTTGTGAGAAAGGGAATAGAAAGAAAAATAGGAAACCCTCACATAGAAAAAATTCCCATTGAAGGCAAATTGCCTGTTCACAGAGAATTCAAAATGCCTTCCACCTATTATTTTTCAGCCACATCTCCTTTTGCCTATTTGATAAATCGGTTTGTATTTCCCGCCTTTACAAGCGAAAAACTCACACTTTTAAAAAATAGATGTAACAAATGCTCAATATGCATAAAAGAATGTCCTTCGGGAGCTATGAAGAAGGAAGAAAACGGATTTCCTCGCATAGACAAAAAAATTTGTATAAACTGTTATTGCTGCATGGAACTTTGCCCCAACCAGGCATGGATGCTTGGGGGCTTTATCAACAGGTTGAGAAGATGGTTTTAGAAGAATTGATAGAAAAATTTAACAGGAGAGATAGAGGGGCTCTGGCAAAGATTATAAGCGTAGTGGAAAAAAGGGAAAAGAATTACATGGAAATTTTAAAAAACATAAGGGAAATAAGCCAGCCCTATATTATAGGGGTAACAGGTGCACCCGGTGCTGGAAAAAGCTCGGTGATAAACAGGCTAATTTCTGCTTTCAGAGGAAAGGGAGAAAAGGTAGGGGTCATTGCCTTTGACCCATACAGTCCATTTACAGGAGGGGCAATACTTGGAGATAGAATAAGAATGACGGAGCACACCCTTGACGACGGAGTTTACATAAGAAGCTTTAGTGCGGGAGCATGGGGAGGGGGAATATCACCCGTTGTTTTTGACATAATAAGAATCTTTAAAGGATTCGGCTTCAGCGTAATAATAATAGAAACAATTGGCACCGGTCAGAGTGAAATAGCAATAAGAGATGTTGCGGATACGGTTTTACTTATTCTTACACCGGAAAGCGGTGATGCGATGCAGGCTATGAAGGCTGGAATTCTTGAAATCCCGGATCTGGTGGCAATTAACAAGTCAGAAATTTCAGGTTCAGCTGAGCTTTTTAATGAACTAAATTTCCTTTACGACAAACCAAGAAACGGCTGGAAGGTAAGGGTTATAAAAATCTCCGCCTTAAGAAACGAAGGGATAGAAGAACTGGTCAATGCCATTGAAGAGCACAAAGAATACCTCAAAAAAAGTGGTCTCATAAAGGAATCAAATGATAGGAGAAAGAAAACGGAGTTTTTTTCCGCACTTCAGGAGGATTTTATGAGGAGATTAAAGAGGGAAGAAAAAGAAATTTTTAACCTGATAAAAGAAGGAGGTGACATCTATGAAATGGTGGAAAACTTCTGGAAGGATGAAAAAATTATCAAAAGGATTTTTGAAGATAAGTAGTTTTCTTATATTTCTCTTAATTCTCAAGAATTCCTTTGCGGATGAACCCTATTCTGAAATCTTTTCAACAATGGAAAAGGAGATGAAGAAAAACCTTCAGATGTTAAAATTGAAAGATTATGAAAAGCCATATTTTATAGCATACAGGTTGGTTGAAGTTAAAAAATTTGACATCAGCGCAAAGTTCGGCTCTATAATCTACGATGAACCATCAAATTACAGAATAGTATATGTGGAAACAAGATATGGAAGTTACTTTCTTGATAACACATCCGATGCGGGGTATTCAGGGAGTTTCAACGATTATGAAGGCTATAGCACACTTGCTCCACTGGATGACGATCTGGATGTGCTCAAACACCGGTTCTGGCTACTTACTGAAGTCTCTTACAAAAAAGCTGTTTCGGATTACTACAACAAAAAAGCAAGAAGGGTAATAAAGGTTCAGGAAGATGAGGATGTCCCGGATTTTTCAAAAGAGAAAAGGGTCGTGTATATAGGGAAGGAAAAACCGTTTACTCTGGACAGAGATGCCTGGAAGGAGAAGCTGAAGAGGATTTCAAAAATTTTCAGAAATTATGAGGATATAGTGGATTCAGAGGTAAGAATGAGTGCTGAACAGGAAACAAGGTTCTTCATAAACTCAGAAGGGACAAAGACATTTACACAGAACACCTATTACTACATAAAGATAAGGGCATCAACCCTTTCTGAGGATGGAATGCCGTTAACCAACTTTAAAAGCTATTTTGAAATCTACGAAGAGAAACTCCCATCTGAAGAGGAGCTCATAAATTCCGCAAAGGAGGTGGCGGAAAAACTCCTCGAGCTCAGAAAAGCACCTGAAATGGAGCCGTATACGGGTCCGGCAATCCTTTCTCCTGAGGCTGCGGGAGTATTGTTCCATGAGGTTATGGGACACAGACTTGAGGGAGAGAGGCAAAGGAGTCCAGCTGAGGGGATGACATTCAAAAACAAGATAGGAGAAAAAATTCTCCCGGATTTTCTTACAGTAATTGATGACCCAACACTTAAAGAAGAAAACGGAAAGGCACTGAGCGGATATTATGAAATTGATGACGAAGGAGTGCCTGCGCAGAAAGTAGTTCTCGTGGAGAACGGTATTCTCAAAAACTTTCTTCTTTCAAGAAGACCGGTAAAGGGATTCAAAAATTCCAATGGACACGGCAGAGCCGATGAAAATTCAAAACCCATGGCGAGGATGGGAAATCTTATAGTGAGGTCCTCAAAGACATATCCTGTGGAAGAGCTTGAGAAGATGCTTCTTGAGCTTTTGAAAGAAAAGGGAAAGGAATTTGGATTCATTATTGACCATGTAGAAGGTGGAGAGACAAACACATCAAGGTATGGATTTCAGGCGTTTAAGGGGACGCCTGTTCTCGTTTATAAAATATACGCAAAGGATGGAAGAAAAGAACTCGTGAGAGGAGTTGATATAGTTGGGACACCGCTCGCAATCCTTGACAAGATAATTGCTACAAGCGACACCTACGGAGTGTTTAACGGAGTATGCGGGGCTGAATCCGGTTTTATTCCCGTGTCAACTGTAGCACCAGCAATTCTTGTAAGTGAGATAGAACTTCAGAAGAAATCAGTAGAGAAAAAGAGGGGATTTATTTTAAAACCTGAATGGAAAAACAGGAGGTAAAAATGGAGATAGAAAAACTAACCGAAGAGGCTCTCAAAAATGCCGGGGATTATGAAACCCTTGAGAAGGGAAGGGTTTATTTCTCAAACGGGTCTGTCAGGAGAAAGATATTCTCGGAATACGGAATTGCGGGAGAAGTCTTCGGTAATCACGGAGTTTATTATCCCATTTTATTCTATGAAAAGGAAAAATTATCTTTCAGATGCACCTGTGGGAAAAAGGAGATGTGCAAGCATGTAGTTGCCCTCGGACTTTCATGGATTTATGAAAGGAATAATTTTAAAACCTTTGAGGAAATTCTCAGCGAAAAAGATGAAAGAGAAAGAGCAGAAGTAATAAAGAAGGCACTCTTCCGACTTCCTGGATTTCTGGCATTTATTTAAAATTATACGCTTTTAAAACTTTGCTGTGAGGTGGACCTCCATTCCAAAAACTGCACGGGCATTCCCGCTTGCATCTTCAAGGGCATTTCCTGGCCAGAACCATCCCAGCTGAAGCCCAAAACCAAAACTGTCGTTGAACTGAAACTTTGAAACCCAGTCAAGTTCCCATCCATAGTTCTTACCTAATTTTCCACCTCTTATATTTGTGCTGTCATCTCCTCTTAACCAGTCTCGGTATGGGGAATAAATAGCCCTTCCATAAAGGACGCTCAGGGTTGATGTGAAACTCTCAACGGGTGCAAACCTCAGGGGTGCAGCATAGACATATATGGCATTTGAAACAGCACCATATGTGGGAACTATGTCCTTTAATATTTCCTCATATCCCTTTCCCCATGTTAATGTCCTTTCATCATAAACCCTCTTTGAATAAAGTGCTCCAACCCTTTCAAACATCAAAAGCCCCACATTGTAATCCCTGTCCATAGGAATGGATTCAATCCTTCTGTCCCTCAACCCGTTCTTATCTCCACTCGCATATCCCACCTCAAGAATAAATTCAAGGGGATCCCAGCGGTATTTCCCCCTGAAGACCGCGTTTATTGCTCCTATATCCACATCCTTATCCGATGGCTGGACGAGATCCCTTATCTCATTAAAAGCCTTCGTTTCACCATATATGAATGAAGCCTCGGCCTCAAGAGTCAGATTTTCAATTGCTGAAACCTCAATGTATGGGTCTATAACTGCTATCCCGGTATCACTTTTTGGACCAACAACCGCAGACATAAAAACCCCTCCCTTTATCCCTCTTTCCTCATCCTTCCAGTAAGGAATGAGGAGCCAGTGGTCTATATCATCGGCAGGTGTTTCAGGGTCAAACCTCTCCCTTGCCTCCCATACCTTGTCATAACCAATCGCAAGAAGGAAAGGGGAATCCTCTCCAAAAGGTCTCATCCTGAAAAGAATCCTGTCCCTTGTGTCTCCGAAATGGGCATCTCCATACTCATTTCTAAATCCCCTTCCATCGTTCTCAAGTATTCCGAGACCCCAGTGTGAAGGCATCCTTCCTATATCAAGCCTTCCAAAAGGGGTTTCTATCTCAGCCCATACCCTCTTTACGCCTATTATCCTTGATGTCCCTTCAAGTGTAGTCCCGCTTATTTCCTCTCCAGGATATATTCCACCATAAAAATTTGGATTTTCTGCAAGAACAGGAACCTGAACCCCCTGGGCTCCCCATATAACATCGTCAAGGGCATCTATCTCTGCATAAATCCTGACGCTTTCCACCGGAGAGATTTCTGGTTCAAGTCTCAGCCTGCTCTGAAGGTATCCGGTATTCTTCGGCGCTTCCTTTGATGTGAGGCTAAGATATCTCATGTATATTCCCCTGGTCCTGAAATACCCGTGAAACTTCACCTTTGTCGGAATTTCCTCCTCCGCAAATCCCCTTCCTGCCATCAAAAGCCCAAAGAGAATTACTGCATACTTTTTCATAAAAAACCTCCTTTTTTATTTTTTAAAGGATAACACCTTATCCCCTTGATGTCAACCAAAATCGCATTTTTAAATTTTATTAATTGTAGCCCTTTTCAGGGATTTGACGAATTCTCTTGCTTTTTTGAAATCCATTCCTTTTTCAGAGATTTTTCTCAGCAGGGCGCTTCCTATTACAACGCCATCTGCAAAGGAAAGCTTCTTTATATCCTCAGAAGAACGGATGCCAAAGCCTATAACAATTGGAATTTCCTCAACCTCTTTGAATTCACTGACAAATTTCCTTATCCCGTTTATGTCTTTTATCCTTGAACCCGTTGTCCCTGTTATGGAGACATAATACACAAAACCATAAGATATTTCTGCTATTTTCTTTGCCCTTTCAATGGATGTCGTTGGAGCAATGAGTTGAATGAGTGGAATTTTTTTGTGAATTTTCAACCTTATTGTTTCCTCGTAGGATAAATCTGGAATTATAAATCCATCAACAAATTCAATTTTTGATAGATTTTCAATACCAAACTGGAGAAATGGGTTCATGTATCCCATGAGAATCAAAGGAACCGGTATATTTTTCCTTTCCCTTTCAAGAAATTCTAAAATCTCCTCAAGGGATGTGCCAAAGGACAGGGCTATTTCTGAAGCAGACTGGATTACCTTTCCATCTGCAATGGGGTCTGAGAATGGAACTCCTATTTCAATTATGTCGCTTCCCCCCTCAATTATGGCATGAAGAAAATTTTTAAATTTTTCAGGGTCAGGAAAATTGAAGGTAAGATAGGTAATGAGAGCTCTCTCTTCCTTCTTCTTCAGGCTACTAAATTTCTCAAAGATTTTATCCTTCACTTGAGGTCCTTCAATGAATTTTCAAGAATTTTTTGAAGTTGTGAATATATGTATGGATTTGCTCCAACGATGTGTCCATTCCTTAAATATTCATCCTTTCCCCATACATCGCTCACAATACCCCCGGCCTCTTTTATGATAAGGGCACCTGCTGCCACATCCCATGGTGAGAGAAATAGCTCCCAGAAACCGTCAAATATCCCTCTCGCGGTGTAGCACAAATCAAGGGACGCTGCACCAAGCCTCCTTACCCCGCTTACCGCAATAAACACCTCCCTGAAGCTCTTAAGATAAACATCTATGTATTCCTTTGCCTTGAAAGGAAACCCAGTTCCTATAAGGGCTTCTGAGATATTTGTGGTAGACGAAACCCTTATTCTTTCATTGTTCACAAAGGCACCCTTCCCCTTCTCTGCCCAGAAAAGTTCCTTTTTAATGGGGTCATAAACAGCACCTGCGATGAGTTCACCGTTGAATTCTACTGCTACTGAAACTGCAAATACCGGAAGACCTTTCGTGTAATTTCTTGTTCCATCAAGGGGGTCAATTATCCATCTGTAGCTCTCCTTCCTTTCAAAGAGACCGCTTTCCTCAGCGAGAATATCGTGGTCTGGAAAGTGTTTCCATATATACTCCTTTATCGCCTCCTCTGACTCCCTGTCTGCAATCGTAACAAGGTCGTTTTTCGCCTTCTCCTCAATTTCGGAAGTTAAAAGATTACCGAAGTGCTGAAGTATAATTCTTCCTCCGATAAGCACGCATTCCTTTACCATTTCAATCAATTCCATGGAAAATTTTATATACTAAATAAAAAATACATTCAATTTTGGTAGTGTTTTGAATTTTGTGTATGAGATGAAAAGAGAAGGGGGAGATAGTAAAATACCCCCTGATGGTAATGAATACCACCAGGAGGTGCAACATGAATAAAGAAAGACTGAAAGAGACTATTCA